>Ga0302202_10000583_pt1 | contig 47951 bp, 37 predicted proteins | sample II_Bog_N3_3_FD_194579 | JGI IMG/M metagenome (GOLD analysis project Ga0302202, IMG submission 194579) | Peat permafrost microbial communities from Stordalen Mire near Abisko, Sweden - II_Bog_N3_3 | ecosystem: Environmental > Terrestrial > Soil > Wetlands > Peat | place: Sweden: Abisko...
GGACGAATGCGCGGCTCTTGAAAAGCCGTGAGGCGCAAGCTTCCGTGGGTTCGAATCCCACTCCCTCCGCTGGTCAGAGGCGGTTCTTGGAAATCCACAGACCAGCCAAATTCGCCACGAGCCATAATCGAGCCATCTCATTCGAGCGCTTCTGCTCCCCGTTCTCCTGCTCGAGCTTCTTGATCCGCTCGGATTGCTCGGTCGTCGTCCCGCCAACACGACCCTCGTCGGTGTCGGCCTGGTGGACCCAGTTGCGCACCGAATCCTCGCCGTAGCCAAGTTGGCCGGCGACCCGCTTGACGGTGCCGTGATCAGCCCGGAGCTGACTGACCAGACGGACGGCCTGAGCCTTCTCGTCCGGTGTGTAGCGCCGTGGGGTCGACCTCTTGCGTGGTTGTTCCTGTGGCATGACTCCATCCTCGCTTCCAAGGTATGGAGCCTCCAAGTAACCCAGGGTGAATCAGGTGCCGGCCGTCGCGATCACGTCGTCGGCGCGGACGGCTCCCCGACCGTGGCGTCCACCGTGCCACCGCTCGTCGTGGTGGCCGGCGGGCGAACGGCGTCGACCACCGCGGCGACGACGGCCACGAGGCCGATGGCCCCGCCCAGTACGCAGACACCGGCCCACCGGTGGCTCTCGTAGACCCAGGCGCCGACCGCTGAGCCCACGGCTCCCCCGAAGAAGTAGCAGACCATGTAGCCGGAGTTGACGCGACTGCGGGCGTGTGGCGCCAGCCGGTAGATCATCGACTGGTTGGTCACCTGCAGTCCCTGGACCCCGACGTCCAGCACGAGGATGCCCACGATGACCATGGCCAGGCTGGAGCGACCCAGCCACAGGGGGAGGAACGAGATGCCGACCAGGGCGGCGAACACCAGGGTGGTGGTCGTGGTCCACCCCCGGTCGGCCCACCGGCCGGCGACGTTGGCGCACAGCGCACCCCCCGCCCCGACCAGTCCGAAGAGCCCGATGGTCAGCTCGCTGTAGTGGTAGGGGGCGCCGGCGAGGAGGAACGCCATGGTCGTCCAGAACACGCTGAAGGCGGCGAACCCCAGTGCGCCGAAGAACGCCCGGCGACGGAGCAGGGTCTCGGTCCGCATCAGGGTGACCGTGCTGCGCAGCAGCGACCCGTACCCGATGCGGGGCCGCTCGCCCTCGGGGGGGAGCAGTCGGGAGAGCACCACGGCCAGCACCAGCGTCAGCACGGCGGCCATGGCGTAGACCACCCGCCAGCTCGACACCTCGGCCACGATCCCCGACACCGTCCGGGCCAGCAGGATGCCCAGCAGCAGGCCGCTCATCACCACACCGACCACATGGCCCCGGCTCCGGTCGTCGGCCAGTGAGGCCGCCATGGGGATCAGCAGCTGGGCCGCCACGGACCCGCCCCCGACGACGAGGCCCACCGCCACGAGCACTCCGATGTCCGGGGCCAGCGCCGAGACGGTCAATCCCACCGCCGTGACCACGAGGACCGTCGGGACGAGCCGTCGACGGGACAGGAGGTCCCCCAGGGGGACGAGGAAGGCCAGGCCCAGGGCGTAGCCGATCTGCGCGAAGGTGACGATCAGCCCGGCCGTCCCCGAGGTGGCGCCGAACGTCCGGGCGATGCTCTCGAGCACGGGCTGGGCGTAGTAGAGGTTGGCCACCGACACGCCGCACGACAGGGCGAACAGCAGCACCATGGCCTGGGTGAGTCGGGGTGGGGTGCCGGTCGTCCTCTCGTCGCCCATCCCTGGTCCACCTCCCGTCATGTCCGTCGCACCTGTGCCGTTCCTGCCGGTACGGGCAGACTAGCAGTATTTGTGTACGTACCGTTCATGAACTACGGTGCACCACCGTGACCAGCCAGTCCGTGTCCGAGTCGCCCGGGGTCGGCCGGCCCCGAAGCGAACGGGCCCGCCTGGCCGTCCTCGAGGCGGCCGCCGACCTCCTCGTCGAGGGGGGCCTGTCGGCGGCGACCATCGAGGCCGTCGCCGCCCGTGCCGGGGTCAGCAAGGTCACCATCTACCGGTGGTGGCCCACCCGGGGTGCCGTGGCCATCGACGCCTACTTCCACCGCTACCGCAGTACATCGGTCGTCGTGGACACCGGCGACGTGGCGGCCGACCTGCTGGCCCAGATCCGGCTGCTCGAGGAGGCGTTCCGGGGTCGGGCCGGGGAGCTCATGGCCGAGCTCATCGGACGGACCCAGGCCGACGCCAGCCTGGCCGAGGACTTCGCCGCCGGGTGGCTGCAGCCGCGCCGGACGGCGACGGCGGACCTGCTCCGGGCGGCGGTGGCACGGGGGGAGATCCGACCCGACGTGGACCTCCCCACGCTGCTGGACCAGCTGTTCGCACCGATCTACTGGCGGCTCCTCATGCAGCACGGTCCGCTCGACGAGGCCTTTGCCGCGGCACTCGTGGACAATCTCCTCGGTGGCGTCGGTCCTCGCTGACACCGGACCGGCCCGCCACCCGCCGGCGCGCGCACCGTCGCCACCGTCCGGCACCGGCCGGGGTGGGTCAGGCCGGCCGACCGGCACCGGCGAACCCGTCGCCCGTCCGGAGCGGGGTGATCCACACGGTCTCGCCGGTGCGCGGTGCCTCGATCATGTCGCCTCCGCCGACGTACATGGCCACGTGCTCGCTCCCGCCGGGGCCGTAGAACAGGAGGTCGCCGGGTTGGAGGTCGGACAGCGGCACCGGTTCCGTCTCCTGGAACTGCGAACCGGAGTAGTGCTCCAGGGACGCGCCGGCCATGCCCCACGCCCACGAGGTCAGCCCCGAGCAGTCGAAGCCCACGCCGGGCTCCTCGGCCCCCCACTGGTAGTCCACACCCAGCTGGGTCTCCGCCCAGTAGACGGCCCGGGCCCCGGCCGGGCCGGCGGGCGGCGCCGTCCCCGACACCTGGAGGCCCAGCCCACGCTGTGACTGGGCGTAGCCCGCCTGCTGTGCGACCAGGAGGCCCTGGACCGTGGCCGTCTGCTCCGACAGCACGGTCTGCTGCTGGGCCAACTCGGCGGTGGCCTGGGCCCGGGCGGCCCCGGCCAGGGCGGCGAAATCCTCGGCCTCGTGCTCCTCGGTCCCCAGGACCGACTGCTGGGAACGGAGCTGGTCCTGGGATCGACGGAGCGCGGCCAGGGTCGACTCGACGTCGGCGGCCACCAGGTCCGAGTACACCTGGCGGACCCCTGTCGCCCCGTCGGCACCGCCGAAGAGGGCCGGGACCTGCCCCGCCGCCGTGTCGTTCAGGTACTGGCTGAGCGCTTCGGACCGCAGGAGGTCCTGTTCGTGGCCCACCTGTTGGTCGGTGCCGGAGATCCGCTCCCGGGTCTGGTCGAGCTCAACGTCGAGCTGGGCCGTCCGGAGGGTGGCCAGGTCGTACTGCTGGGACAGGGCGTCGATCTGCTGGCCCGTCTCGGCGATCGCCGTGGCCGTCTGCGCCGCCTGGGATTCGGCCGTGGTGACTCCGGGGTCGGTTCCGACCGCACCCGCCTGCCCGGTTCCGGTGCCGGGCACGGCCAGGGGACCGAACGTCAGGGCCACGGCCAGTGCCGTCCCGCCGGCCCACCGGATGCCGTCGGTCCACCGACGTGTCCCGGTCCACCGACGTGTCCCCGTCCGACCCGGTGTCCCCGTGCCGACGTCCCTGCCGTGTGGCGCACCCTCGTGCACGGTCCCCCCTCGCCATCCGAGCCGCCTGCTGTCGCCAGCAGAACGGCCGGTCGGGTGGGACCTTGCGGAACGGAGCGGCCGTCGCCCCTACGAGCCGAAGAGCAGTTCGTAGTTGGCACCCCGCCGCAGGTGGTGGCCGCCGTCCACGGCGATGCAGTCGCCGGTGATCCACGTCGACTCGGGTCCGGCCAAAAAGCGCACCACGGCGGCGACGTCGTCGACCGTCCCGACCCGACCGGCCGGCATCTCGGCCAGGTAGTCGTCGAGCAGGGGACCTCCGGCCGTGATGAAGGCCATCAGCTCGTCGTCGATGATGCCGGGCTGGACGGTGTTCACCCGGATCCCGTACACCCCGAGCTCCTCGGCCGCACTGCGGCACAGCTGGTCGACGCCGGCCTTGGAGGCTCCGTAGGCCCACAGCAGGCGGTGGGGGAACGCCCCCGCCCCCGACGACATGCCGATGATCGAGCCACCCCCGGCAGCGGTCATCGGGGCCACGGCGTGCTTGATCGACAGGAAGGTCCCGATCAGGTTCACCTCCACCGTGGCCCGCACGCCGGCCGCGTCGGCCTCGGCGATCGGGCCGATATGATGGCCCCCGCCGGCGTTGGCGAAGAGGATGTCGAGGTGGCCGTCGGGCCCCGTGGCCGCGGTCACCGCCGCGGCGATCTGCTCCTCGACGGTCACATCGGCCACGGCGTAGGCGGCGGACCCGTCCCCGGGCACGGCCGACAGCTCCTCCACCGCGGCCTGCAGCTTCTCCTCGGTCCGACCGCAGATCGTCACGTGGGCACCGTCGGCGACGAGACGGCGGGCCGTCCCGAGGCCGATCCCGCTACCGCCACCCGTGACCAGGGCCCGGAGCCCCTCGAGCCCGCCGGCGGGCGGCGTCTTCACCTGTGGAGCGGCCATGCGTACCCCCTTCGTCGTCACCACGGTCGCCCGGCCCGACCCCGTCGGACCCCGGCGTCCGGGGTGGTGTGGATTCTGGTGGATGATACTGGTCACGCCGTCCGGGACCGGGTGGCCGGTGGTCCGGACGGTGGTGGCGACCCGATGGTGGTGCCGACGGGACGGACGACCGTCCGGGTGGACCGCCACCGCACGGCGCACGGCGCACGGCGCACAGACACGGAGCAGGGAGCAGGGAGAGGGCCGGGGCATGGGGGACAGGGTGTTCAATCTGGCGGACGTCTTCGAGCTGGTGGCCGACGCCGTCCCGGACCGGGTGGCCCTGGTGGCCGACCCGGTGGTCCACACCTACGCCGAGCTCGACCGGCGGGCCAACCGGTTCGGCCACGCCCTCCACGAACGTGGCGTCGGGCCCGGTGCACACGTGGGGATCCTGGCCCGGAACCGGGCCGAATGGGTCGAGGCCATGGTCGGCTGCTACAAGGCCCGCGTCGTGCCGGTGAACCTCAACTACCGCTACGTGGCCCCCGAGCTGCGGTATGTCGTCGACAACGCCGACCTGACCGCGCTGGTCTACGAACGGGCCTTCTCCCCGCTGGTGGCGGAGTCCTTCACCGGCTTCCCGGCGCCGGGGACCCTCCTGGTGGTCGAGGACGGGACGGACGGCGGTCCGGAGGTCCCCGGCGCCGAGTCGTACGAGGACGCCCTGGCCGGAGCGTCACCGGACCGCGGCTTCGGCCCGAGGTCGCCCGACGACCTCTACCTGCTCTACACCGGTGGCACCACGGGGATGCCGAAGGGCGTGATGTGGCGCCAGGAGGACATCTTCTTCGCCGCCATGGGTGGTTCGGGGTGGGGAACGGGTCCCGTCGAGAGCCCCGAGGGGATCGTCGAGCGGGTGCCGACCGACGACACCGGGCGGGTGGTGATGCTGGTGATCGGTCCGCTCATGCACGGCAACGCCCAGTGGGCCATGTGGAACTCGATCACCGTCGGTGGGACCACGGTCCTCGCCACCGACCACCGGTTCGAGGCCGACCGGATCTGGCGCCTGGTGGAGCGCGAGCGGGTCGTCTCCATCGCCCTGGTCGGTGACGCCATGGCCCGACCCCTGGCCCACGCCCTGTCCACCTCGCCCCCGGGTACCTACGACACGTCGTCGGTGTTCGTGGTGGCCTCGGGGGGCGCCATGCTGTCGAAGACGGTGAAGCAGGAGCTGCGCAGCCAGCTGCCCGACGCCATCATCATGGACCGCTTCGGCTCCAGCGAGAGCGGCGCCCAGGGCGCGGTGGAGGACGGTGCCGACGGCCCCCGCTTCGTCATGAGCGACGACACCGGGGTCCTCGACGAGGAGCTCCGTCCCCTGCGTCCGGGCGACGGCCGGATGGGTCGGCTGGCCCGGACCGGACGGATCCCCCTCGGGTACTACAAGGACGAGGAGAAGACCGCCGCCACCTTCCCCGTGGACCCCGACGGTGTGCGCTGGTCGGTGCCCGGCGACCTGGCCACCGTGGAAGCTGACGGGACGATCACCGTCCACGGCCGGGGTTCGGCCTGCATCAACACCGGCGGGGAGAAGGTGTTCCCCGAGGAGGTCGAGTCGGCCCTCAAGACCCATCCCGACGTGTTCGACGCCATCGTCGTCGGCGTGCCCGACGAGCGGTTCGGATCCCGGGTGGCCGCCGCCGTGCTCCCCCGCCAGGGAACGGCGCCGGGGATCGGGGAGCTCCAGGATCACTGCCGCACCCTCATCGCCGGGTACAAGGTGCCCCGTGAGGTGGTCCTGGTGGCCGAGCTCCCGATGACCGCCGCCGGGAAGCCCGATGCCAAGGCGGCCCGGGAGTTCTTCGGGTCCTAGTGGTCTGTCGTCGCCACAGCGTGAGGGGCCACCCCGGCATTCCGGATCGCCGCTCCGGTGGGGCCAGGTCGGATCGGCCTCCTGCGTCGGCTACACCCGTCGTCCCGTCTCCCGGCCCGGCGTCAGACTGTCCCGTCGAGTACCGCGGGCAGCCAGGCGACCTCGTCGCGGGCAGCCGACAGCGCGTCGGCCTCCGTCGCGAATTCCCTGGTCGAGTAGTAGGCGATGGGCGTCCACGCACCCATGTCCTCCGGGTCACGCCGGAACTCCTCGAATCCGAACGTTCCGTCGGGCCGGACGAAGACGTCGACGCAACGGTCGACCGCAGGTGTCGAGGGACTGGCGAGGACCGACCAGGACGGATCCAGACGTGCTGACACGACGATCACGATAATCGTGTCGGTGGCGAGGCGGCCGCCTCGCCACGTCGGCGACGGACCACTAGGAGCCCGCGCCGGGGCCGGTACCGGACACGTCGTCGACGTTCGACCCGGTGGCCGGCCCGACCGGTCCGTGTCGTCCGGACAACGTCCCCACCGTCGTGAGGACGCGGTCGACGGCGGCGTGGAGCGCCCGGGAGTCGACCTCGAGCACGCGGTGCTCCCCGGACTCGGGCCACAGGCCGACGATCCGGGCCGGCACGGGGAGGGAACGGCGGCGCAGGCCGGCCACCAGGGCCACGAACCCGAGCTCGGTGGGCCAGCCGTCGGACGGGATGCCCCCGGCCACCGAGACGAGCGCCAGCCGGTGGTCGGGGTCCCCGGGCGGGCCGGCCGGACGACGGGCCGGGTCGGTGGCGATGTCCACCTGCAGTTCACTGCGGCCGTCGAGGCGGAGCGGACGGGGGCCCGAGAAGGTCCAGCGGTCGCCTGGACCACCGACGGTCGGACGGGTCGGGAAGGCGACCCAGTCGAGCAGTGACCACAGGGACGTCGCCCAGGTCGTCGCCTCGGCCACCACCGAGGCCTTGGCCCCCGTGGGCAGGGCCGAGTACCACGCCTCCCAGTGGAACGTCCGCCAGCCCGACCGGGCCCAGGCGGCGACGGCCTCGTCGGCCACCACCGGGGTGGCCTCGGCGGGTGTGGCGAACCGACGGTCGAGGCAGGCGTCGATGGCGGCCAGACCGAGTGACCGGCGGACGAACGACGGCCTCCACGAGAAGGGCTCGTCGGCCGGCGGCTCGGCGTAGCCGTTGGACGCGGCCCGTCGGAGGACGGCCAGGTCGAGGCGGAGCTGCCCACCCGGGACGGCGCCACCCAGCGCCTGGGGCAGGGCGGCCACCAGGCGCTCGCGCACGGCGGCGCGTGCGTCGTCGGGGACGGACCGGGTGGCCGGGGCCGAGATCACCTCCACCAGGGCCCGGGGATCGAGCGTCGTACCGTCGGGTCCCCGCGATGTCACGATCGGGGGACCTCCCGTCCGACCGGGACCGGCCCGTCAGCCGGCCCGTGCAGGACCCGGAGGGCGGCGGCGGTGCGCCGGGCGGCCGCGAGGAGGAGCTCCCCGTCCACCGGCTCGACGTCGAGCTCGCCGTCGCGGGAGTAGTACGTGGCCACGACGAACGGGGGGACGCCGGTCCGCAGGGTCTCGACCAGGGCGCAGAAGTGCAGGTCGGCGGCGTGCCCGGGCCGCCGGTACCCCGATCGGAGCTCGACGATCCCCACCGAGGCCCGGTCGGGTGCCGGCCGACCGATCGCCAGGTCGACCTGGGCCACCAGGGACACCGCGCCGCCGGCCAGCGGGGCCCGCAGCGTCTGGCGGGTGCGCGGCAACCAGCACGGGGAGAGCGTCGGCCACCGTCGGGCCAGGGCGGAGGCCTGTCGATCGACCTCGGCGCTGAGCTCGGCCAGGTCGGCCGGTGCCAACCGGGTGATCCAGTCGACCAGCTGCGCGTGCCCGTCGACGGTCAGGGCGGCGAGCCCGTCGGCCAGGGGATCGTCGATGCGGCCGAGGACGTTCAGCTGGCGGAACAGGGCCTTCATCAGGAACCCCACGGCCAGTGGGGCAGTGGGCGTGGCGCACCCGCCGGCCCCGCCCGGCCCCTGGCCCAGCAGCCGGGTGACCACGTCCCGGGTGACCACGCGGGGGGCGCCGGCCCGGGCCACGACCCCGTCCCCGGGACGTCCGTCCCCGAGGACGGCCCGCAGGGCCCGGGGCAGTTCCGGATCGGCCTCGGGGCGGTGCCGGCCGGTGAACCGGAGGCGGTCGAGGAGCCGTTCGCCGGCGAGAGGCTGCCATGTCCCGGTCGGCCGGGAGTACCTGGAGGCCACCGGGTCCCCGGTCGGCCGATCGTCGAGTGCCTGCATGTGGTCAGTGTGGCTGGGGGGTGTAACAGCCTCCCGGTCGCACCCGCCAGAGGCTCCCCCGAGGTTCTTCCGGCCGCCCCTCCGGCCGCCCTTCCGGCCGCCCCTGCCCACGGACCGACCACGACCGTCCCCGGCCCCCGTCCGGCCCCCGTCCGGCCCCCGTCCGGCCCCCGTCAGGCCCCCGTCAGGCCCCCGTCCGGCCCCGGTCCGGCAGTCCCGGCCGGTAGCCTGTCCGGCGATGGGAGCGACTCCGGGATGATCGCCTTCGCCGTGGTCTTCGGGATCTTCGCCGTGGTGATGGTCGTGCTCATCGTCCTCATTATCAGGTGGGCCGTGCGACGTGGCCGGGCCGACCGGGCGGCCTGGACGGCGGGGGACGTGGCCGACGAGGACGAGCCCGAGGAGGAGCCCGAGCCCGAGGTGGTGCGTCCGGTGACCGCCATGGTCCTGGCCGGAGGCGGCACCCGGGGGGCGGCCCAGGTGGGGATGCTGCAGGTGCTGGCCGAGTACGGCGTGGTCCCGGACATGGTCTTCGGGGCCTCGGTGGGCGCGGTCAACGGGGCGGCGTTCGCCGGCAAACCGACGGTGGCCGGCGTCGAACACCTCACCGAGATCTGGCGGGCGCTCGACGGCGACGACGTCTACCCCCAGGGATGGGTGCACGGGCCCTGGCAGTACCTCCGCCAGCGGCCGTCGATCCATCCGAACAGCGGCCTGCGGAGGATCATCGAGGACGGCATCGAGTTCGAGTACCTGGAGGACGCCCTCCTCCCGTTCGAGGTGGTGGCCACGTCCCTGGTGGACGGCCGCGAACGGTGGTTCTCCACGGGGCCGGCGGTCGATGCGATCATGGCATCGGCCGCCATCCCGGCCATCTTCCCGGCCGTGGAGATCGACGGGGACACGCTGATCGACGGTGGGGTGGTGAACAACGTGCCGATCAGCCGGGCCATCGACGCCGGGGCCACGCGGATCCTGGTGCTGCTGTGCGGACCGGCCACCTACGTGCCGCTCCTGCCCAAGCGCCCGGTCGAGGCCATGTTGAGCGCCCTCTACATCTCGGTGCACGCCCGGTTCCCCCGGGAGATGGCGCGCCTCCCCGAGGGCGTGGAGGTCGTCGTCCTGAGTGCCGATGCTCCGGTGACCAAGGAGTACACCGACTTCTCCGACACCGAGCTGCTCATCCAGGCGGGCCGGGCGGAGGCCTCCGAGGTCATCAGGCTCTACGGGCTCCACGAGTTCGTGCGGGATCCCCCGACCCCGCGGCCCTTCGTCGACCGCGGTCTGGGCGGGGGCGCCGGGCCGGACGGCGGTCCGGAGGGGGACAGGGACGCCGACGGCGAGGCCGGAGCACCCCGACCGGTACCGGAGGCGGCGGGTCCGGACGCCGACGCTCAGTCGTCGGGCGATCCCGGCGGCGTCGCCGGGGCCAACCGCACCACGTCCTCCTGATCGATCCGCTCGCCCCGGTCGAAGCCCCCGAAGGAGCGGCCCACGGTGACGCTCGGGGCCCGGTCGTCGCCCTCGGCCATCTCGTCCATGCCGATCGGGCCGTCCGCCCGCCCGGCCAGGAACTGGCTGATGACCGGGTCGTCGGAGTGGATCATCTCCTCCTTCGGTCCGAACCGCACGAGCCGTGACCGGAAGAGCAGACCCAGGTGGTCGGCCGTCCGCAGCACGGACGAGATGTTGTGGGTGATGATGAAGAACGTGGCGCCGGTCTCGCGCTGGGCGGTGAGGACGAGCTCGTCGAGGTAGGCCACCCGCACGGGGTCCAGCCCCGAGTCGGGCTCGTCGAACAGCACGATCTCCGGGTCCAGCACCATGGCCCGGGCCAGGCCGGCCCGCTTCTTCATGCCGCCGGACACCTCGCCGGGGAGTTTGTCGAGGTGGTCGACCAGACCCACGAGCTCGGCGTTGTCGTGGACGATCCGGCGGATCTCGCGCTCGGGCTTGCGGGTGTGCTCCCGCAGGGGGAAGGCGATGTTCTCGTAGAGGGTCATCGAGCCGAACAGGGCACCGTCCTGGAAGAGGACGCCGAACTTGCGCCGGATGCGGAAGAGGTCCTTCTGCCCCATGGAGCCGATGGCCTCCCCGTCGACCAGCACCTCACCGGCGTCGGGCCGCAGGAGCCCGATCACCGTCTTCAGGAGGACGGACTTCCCCGTGCCGGACGGGCCGAGCACGGCGGTGATCTTCCCCCGGGGGACGTCGAAGGTCACGTCGCTCAGCACGGTGTGCGACCCGAAGGACTTGGTGACGCCGCGGATGGAGATCGCCACGTCGTCCGTGGATGGTCCGGTACCGGTCATGCGCCCCCTCCCGTCCGCCGGGTCGGTGACCCCGGCGAGGGGGGAACGGCCGACGGGGCCCGACCTTGTGGTCGCCCCGGTCGCCTGCCGCCTGCCGCCGACCGCCGGCCGCCGGTCGCCGACCTCGGCCTACAGGCCCCCGAGGACCTTCGAGACGGTGCCCGGCACTGTGGTGGTCGTGGTGCCACCCAGTCCGGAGACCACGCCGACCACCCCGGTCACTGTCTTCGAGACCGGTCCGGTCACGGTGCCGGTCGTCGTCTGGACGGTGGAGGGGAGCGAGGAGGGCGCGCCCGTCAACGCCTTCGTCACCGGCGACAGTGCCGTCGTCACCGGCGGCAGGGCCGACGTCACCGGGGACAGGGCCGATGTCACCGGCGAGAGGACGGTCGACGGGGACGGGGCCCCGGACGCCGCGGGGAGCGGGGGGAGCCCCAGCTCCGACGTACCGGGCAGCGACGGCGTGCTGACCGGCCCCGGGACGAGCGGGCCCGACCCGCCCGTGGTGGTCGACGACGGCGACGTGCCGGACCCCGTGGTGGACGGGGTCGCTCCGCCTCCGCCCCCCGTGCCCGTCGGGCCGACCACGGACGCGCCGCCCGTCGGGGCTGCGGTCGTGGTCACCCCCGGCGCCGCGGTCCCCGACGACCCGGCTGGGGCCGGAGCGGCCGGAGCGGAGATCACGGGGAACAGGTGGGTGGACGTGCCGGGGGGGGTCGAGGCCGACGCCGGGGCGAGGGCCACCGCGCCCACCCCGATGGCCAGGGCGCCGGCGGCGGCGGCCACCGGCGCGCCGAGGGCGCCCAGCGGGCCGGAGCCGGACAGCAGGTGCCGGATGAACTCGCCGGTGTGATGGGCGGGCACGGCCAATCGGCGGAACAACTTCCGGGGCAGGAGGGCCAGGATGCCCACCAGTCCGCCGACCCGCCCCTCGGGACCGGCCAGTGACGAGAACTCCCGCTTCAGGGCCTGACGGGCCCGCCAGAGGAGCGTCTCGATGGCGGCCACCCCGACGCCCTCGTGCTCGGCGATGCGCTGGTACGACCAGCTGTACCCTTCGCGCAGCTGGAGGACCCGCTGGTGCCGGTCGGACAGGTTGCCGTAGGCCTGGGCGACCATCTTCGAGTCGACCTCGTGGAGGACGGCGTCCTCGGTCTCGTAGGTCCCCCGGTCGGAGGACTCGAGCCGGGTGGACTCGACCGGGGTGAGCCGCGACCGACGACGCATGGTGTCGACGCACAGGTTGTTGGCGATGACGGTGAGCCACGGGTAGAAGCGGCGCTCACCGGCGAACGTGGGCAGCGCCCGCCAGGCCCGGGCGAAGGTCTCCTGGACGACGTCCTCGGCCTCGTGCGGCTCGTGGAGGCGTTGGACGCAGTAACGGAACAGCCGACGCCGGTAGCGGATGTAGAGCGCGTCGAAGGCCCGGCTGTCCCCGGCCTGGCAGCGCTCGACCAGGTCGCGGTCGCGCTCGAGGTTGCACTCCCCGTCGTCCGGCGGACCGTCGTCGGGGACCAGGTGGTAGGTGTCCTCCCGAAGTGCCATGTCCCCCCGTCCTTTCCCGGCCGTCCCGTGCTCTCGATCACGGTCGCCGGTTCGTCACTCTGGGTAGCGCACCGGCCCGAAGTCCGGTGGTGCCGTCCCTGTACCCATTGTACGGAGTGGGAAACGGAATTGGATGGGGAAACTTGCGGCCGGATCCGGAAATTTCGAAAGTTCGCAAGATGTCCGTCGAGCGGCCGTTCCCGGAGCGACGTGCTCGGGGAACGAGACCGGGGGACGAGACCGGGGTGTACCGACCGATCGCCGCAGGTGGGGCGGGGTGTCGACGCCAGGGAGCACCGGTGGCCGGCCCCACCGTCCGGACGGTCCGGACGGTGGGTTCTCGCTCTGACCGTGACGTCGTGCACGGGTGCACAAGCACACCGGCCCCAGGGAAGGAGCCCACGATGAGGAACATTCGGACGTTGGCGGTGGCGCTGGCGGCGTCGGTGGCCCTGGTCGTCCCGCTCGCCGCCAGGGGGGCCGCCGATGCCGCCAGTCCCACGCCCGGCTCCTATCAGGCGTCGGCCACCGGCGACGCCCTCGCCATCACGGTGGGGGGGACCCAGGTGGCCGGCGGCGATTCCGCGGCGTCCGGAGCCTCCACCCCGACGGCCACGGCGACGGGGTCGGGCCAGCTGCTGCCCACCGTCTCGTCGTCGCAGTCGGCCACGGCGGCCCAGCCCGGGGTGAGCCAGGACCTCCCGCAGTCGTGCGGGTCCCCGGCCCTCCCGGCTCTTCCCGCGCCGTTCACCGGGGTGCTCACGCTCGCCGCCGGGTGCGGGTCGGCCGATGCCGCGGTCGACGACAACGGGTTGCCGTCGTCCGACGCCACCGGCTCGGTGGGATCGGCCGGCCTCGGTGCCGGCGGCCTCCTCTCCCAGGTCATCCAGAGCGGCACCCCGGTGGTCACGACCCTGCAGGGGGTGTTCGGCATGTTGCCGACCATCCCGGTGGGCGGGGTTTCGCTCGGCGGCCTCCTGACCGAGCTCGGTGCGTCGGCCGTCTCGACCACCGGCCTGGTCTCCGTGGCCGCCGGCTCGACCACCTCGACGGTGGCGACCACGGCCACGACCGTGACGGCGACGTCCACGGACTCCGGTGCGAACATCGGCCTCCTCACCGGTGCCGGGGCCGACGGCGGGCCGCTGCTCGACATCCGGGTCGGCGCGGCGACCTCGACCTCCACGCTCGACCGCGGCACGGCGGCCGCCACCGCGGTGGCCGATCCGGGCCTGGTCACCGTGACCTTCGGCACCGCGTTGACCGGGGTGCAGACCGTCACGGTGGCACCGGGCCAGTCCCAGACGTTCCTCTCGGGCACTCCCCTGGCGTCCACCGTCGACGTCGGTGCCGGGGCCGTGACCCAGGGCACGGGACAGGCGTCGAGCACGGCCCACGGCGTCACGCTCGACCTGCTCCAGGGGGTGGACGGCGGTGTCGACATCGATCTGGCCACCTCGACGACGGCCGTGGCCGGTGTCGCCCCGGCCACGACCGCGGCCGTGACGCCCACCACCACCGCACCGTCGGTGACGCCCACCACGGTCGCACCGGCGGCACCGGCGGTCGTCCCCGGCGTGACCACGGTCCACACCGGTGAGCCGTGGGGGGGCTCGTGGCCGGTCGTCGTGCTGGCCGTGGCGATCGGACTGGTCCTCGTCTACCGCCGCCGGCTGGCCCTGGTGCTCCCGGCGGTCGCCCGCTCCGGACATCGGGCCGCCACACCGCGGCCGGGAGGCGTCGGCGGACTCGTCCGCCGCATCCGGGGGACGGCCGGCGGCCGACCCGGGGACCCCGGCTCCGGGACCGACGGGTGACCGCGCCGCGGCCGTCCCCGGGACCGGGTCAGGGCACCCCCGGGGACGCCTCCACCCGGTCCGTCCCGGTGGCCGCCGCCCCCGGCCCCCGCCACCGTCACAGCCGCCGCCGCGGTGAACGCCGCGACCGTCGGTGGGCGTCCGGCCGTGGGCTCCTGCGGTGGGTACCGACGGTCGTCGGCCTGGCGCTGGTCTGGTCGTCCCTGGGTTTCGTCGGGTACGCCGCCGGGTGGACGGCCCACAAGGACCGGGCCCAGGAGGTACTGGTGGGCCGGTCGGCCGCCGCGGTCGACGCACGCGACGACGTGGTGGCCAGCCCGTGCGTCCAGGGGGCCCCGCAGACGGGCCAGCTGGCGGGCACGCTGGTCATCCCGGCCATCGGCTTGGTGGCCCCGGTCGAGCAGGGGACGGACGACGACGAGCTCGCCGTGGCCGCCGGGCACGCCCCGGCCTCGGTGTGGCCCGGTGCCCCCGGCACCTCGGTCTTCCTGGCCCACGACGTGAGCTACTTCCTCCATATCGGGGACCTGCAGCCGGGTGACCTGGTCGAGTACCGGGACCAGTGCTCGACGACGACGTTCCGGGTCACCGGTCAACGGATCGTGACGGCCGGCGATCCCGTGGACGACTCGACGGCCCCGACGCTGGTACTCGACACGTGCTGGCCCACGAACGCCCTCTTCTACACCTCCCGGCGCCTGCTGGTCACCGCCGACGAGGTCCCGACACCGACCGGTCCCGCGGGAGCCGGTCCGGCGGGGCCGCTCCCCGCCGTCCCGGTCGCCGACACCGCCACGTACACGGTCCCGGCGCCCCCGGCCCTCGTGGCCCAGGGGCTGACCCTCGAACAGAACGAGGTCCCGATGGGCACGATGACCCTCACCGGTTCACCGTCCCCGGTGTGGGAGGAGTCCCCCGGCCCCCTGGCCCTCGAATCGGCGGCCCTCGAGGCGTACTTCGCCGGCCTGCACGCCGCGGCCCAGCGACGGGCCGACTGGTGGTCCGACGTGGCCCCGGGCCTGCCCATGCCCCCGGCCGTCGACGGCGGTCACGTCTCGTCCCGCGGCGTGCCGCTCGACGTCACGATCGCCGCCCCGGACGGTACGCCGCAGTCGGTCACCTTCACCACGGCGGTCACCGTCGTCGGCGGTGCCGAGCCCGGGGACTACCACGAGTCCGTCACGGAGTCCGTCACCGGTTCCGTCCTCACGATCACCGACTGGGAGCTGACCGATGGTTGACCTGCTGCATCCCACCGGACCGACCCCACGTGCCGTGACGACCCCCCGGCCGACGTCCCCGGTCCGCCGGGGCGGGTACCTCGGCGTCGCCCGGACCCTCGGATCGACCGGACACCGGGCCGGGGCGGTCGCGGCCCTCCGGGGCGCGGCAGTGGTCCACCTCCTGCTCCGCGTCCTCCGGCGGTTGCCCACCGGGGCCGGGCGGCTGGTCCGTGGGCACACGACGACCGTCGTCCTGGTGGCCGGAGGTGTCGTCAGCCTGACGGTCGGCCTGGTCCTCGGGGGTGTTGCCGACCCGGTGACCCTGTCCCTCCCCGGGACCCAGCACCTGGCCGTCAACCGCACCGTGGCCCGGGCGGCCACCGGTCCGGTACCGGCCCCCGTCGACCCGGCGTCACTCGGGAGCCTCCTGCCGGCATCGGCCGTGCCCGCTCCCACCGTCGGTCCGGCGTCGGCGGCTCCCGGCCCGGCCACGTCGTCGCGGCCGGCCGGCCCGGCCGGCGCAGCCGGCGGATCTGCCGGACACGGGGCCTCCGGTGGGAGCACCGGGGCCGGACCGTCCGCCGGCGGCTCTTCCGACGAGGCACCTCGGGCCTCGGGCGGTACCGCCCCGTCGTCACCGCCGTCCCGGACATCGACGACCGGGTCCGCCGAGTCCGCCGCGTCCGCCGGGCCGGGATCCTCCCCGGTGCCGACCGCCGCGGCGGGGACGGCACCGACGTCCGCACCGGTCGGCGGCCAGCAGGCGTCCACCGCGCCGACCTCCCCATCGGCGCCGACCTCCCCGTCGACCGCACCGCCCACCACCGTGGCGGCCACGCCGACGACGGAGCCCACGCCGACGACGGAGCCCCCGGCGACGACGCCGACCACCGTGCCACCCCCGGCGTCCCCGTCGGGCGGCTCGGGCGTCGTCGGCTGGCTGGGCGGGTTGTTCGGGGGCTGACGGACCCGGCCGGGGTACCCCGGCCGAGATCGAAAGGTTCCGACGTCGGCCCCGTTCCCAGGTTGTGTACCGGACGGACGGTCCGGTGTCGCCGAAGGAGGTGCCGGACGCACCGGGCGACCCGGACCCGGTGGCCGCACCGGGGGGTTGCGGTCAGCGATGCCGGGTACATCCGACGTCGGGAGGGGAGGGGACGTGCCGAAGGAAGCGGGGAGCGGGGAGCCGGTGGCGACGGTCGGTGCCGGTCGGACGGAGGCACGGGACGCCGGACCCTACGTCCCCTCGGTCCTGCCCCGGGGGACGCGCCGCCGCCCGGCGGATCCGCCGTTCGAGAAGATCCTGTCGTTCGTCGGTGACCTCGGCACCATGGTGGCCACGGCCCTCGAGGCCCTCCGGCTCGGGCTGCGCCGGGGCGTGCCGGTCGGCGAGTTCTTCGACCAGTGCTGGTTCCTGGCCCGGGTGACCACGGTGCCGCTCATCCTCGTGTCGATCCCCTTCGGCATGGTCATCGCCCTCGAGGTGGGGTCGCTCCTCCAGCAGATCGGGGCCCAGTCCCAGCTCGGGGCGGCCATGGTGCTGGCCGTCGTGCGGGAGCAGGCGCCCGTCGCCACCGCCCTCCTCATCGCCGGGGCCGGAGGCTCGGCCATGTGCGCCGACCTCGGCTCCCGGCGGATCCGTGACGAGATCTCGGCCATGGAGGTGATGGGCGTCCAGCCCCTCCACCGGCTCGTGCTCCCCCGGCTCCTCGCCGCCGCCGTGGTGGCCGTGCTCCTCGACGGTGTCGTGTCGGTGGCCGGCATCGCCGGCGGCCTGTACTTCGGGGTCCACACCATCCACATCACCTCGAGCAGCTTCTTCGCCACCTTCGGCGAGCTGAGCCAACCGGCCGACCTGTGGATCGCCCTGTTCAAGGCGGCCACCTTCGGCTTCATCGCCGCCATGGTGGCCTGTCACAAGGGACTGACGGCCAAGGGCGGCCCCAAGGGGGTCGGCGACGCCGTCAACCAGGCGGTGGTGGTCACGTTCATCCTGGCCTTCTTCGTCAACTTCGTGCTCACCGTCCTGTACTTCAATTTCGTGCCACAGAAGGGGCTGTGACCGTGGCCACCGCCACCGCACCCGTCTCGGCGGCCTTCGACCAGCTGTCGTTCTACTGGCGCACCCTGCGGGCCCTGCCCCGGGCCCTCCGCTACCCGAGGGAGATCGTGGTGCTGGTGTCCGACATCACCGTCGGCACCGGCGCCCTGGTCATCGGGGGAGGCATGTTCTTCGTGGTCATCGCCATCGCCTTCTTCACCGGTACGGAGGTGGGCCTGGAGGGGTTCACGGGCCTCTCGCAGATCGGTGCCCAGGCCTTCACCGGGGTGATCTCGTCGTTGGCCAACACCCGGGAGATCACGCCGCTCATCGCCGGGGTGGCCCTGGCCGCCCAGGTGGGGGCGGGCTACACGGCCCAGCTCGGGGCCATGCGCATCTCCGAGGAGATCGACGCCCTCGAGGTCCTCGGCGTCGACAGCGTCGTCTACCTGGTGGCCACCCGGGTGTGGGCGGCGGTCATCACCATGATCCCGTTGTACCTGGCCGCGCTGTTCGCCAGCTTCATCGCCACCCAGCTCATCGTCACCGAGTTCTTCGGCCTGTCGGTGGGCACCTACCAGCACTACTTTCACCTGTTCCTCCCGCCGGTCGACGTCTTCTACTCGTTCGTCAAGGCCATGGTCTTCGCCGTCGCCGTGACCTTCGTCCACTGCTTCTACGGCTACCGGGCCGGCGGCGGCCCGGCGGGGGTGGGCGTGGCCGCCGGCCGGGCCATCCGGGTCTCGATCATCACCGTGGTGGTCCTGAACTTCCTGCTCTCCATCCTCCTGTTCGGCGGGGCCGGCTCCACGGCGAGGTTGGTGGGATGAGCCGGGCCGGCGCCTCCGGGTGGACGGGCCTGCTCGGGCGGTCCGCCGTGGTGGCCCTGACCCTGGCCGTGGTGGCGGCCGGCGTGGTGGTCCTGGTGCGGAACGCCGACGGGGCCTACGACGGCGACTACCAGGTCAGTGGCACGTTCTCCGCCGCCGGTCAGGGACTCCACGACGGGTCCGAGGTCGACTACGACGGCGTGCAGGTGGGCCAGGTGACCGGCATCGCCCTCGTCGGCGGCCGTGCCCGGGTGACGCTGCGCATCGAGCCGACCTTCCGGGTGCCGGCCGACACCGCGGCGACCATCCGTCCCCAGAACCTGTTCGGGGCCGAAGAGGTGACGCTGACCTCGGCCGACGGCCGGGCGGGCCCGTGGCTCCCGCCGGGCGGCGTCCTGCACCGCACGGCGGTGTCGGCCGAGCTCGACGACCTGTTCGCCGCGGCGGACCCGCTCCTCGCCGGTATCGACACCACCGACCTCTCGGCGGCCGTCGCCGAGCTCGACCAGGCCACCGACGGCGAGGGCGCCCACATCGCCTCGGGCATCGGCGAGGGGGAGCAACTGACGACGCTGCTGGCCAACACGCTCCAGGCCCAGCTCCGGGCCCTCGACTCCCTGACGGCGCTGTCCGGCGTGCTGGCCCCCACCGGTCCGGAATTCAACGCCGTGTCCTCCGGGGCCAACGCCGCCCTGCCGGCCATCAACCGCGCCGAGGACGACTTCCAGGCGTTGCTCGACTCGCTCACCCCGCTGGCCGACAACATCGCCCAGTTCCTCAGCGTCTACCGACCCGACATCGCCACCCTGCTGGTCAGCGGGGACAACGTCACCCGGGTGCTCCTCGCCCACCAGAGCGACATCGCCCAGCTGATCCACGGCACGTACACCTACCTGGCCAAGTTGGGGGAGGCGGCCAGCGCCCAGACGCTTCCGGACGGCTCCCGGTTCGCCTACTTCCGTACCTTCATCGACTTCAGCGACGTCAACGACCTGGTCTGCGACCTGGTGGCGCCCGCCGCGCCCGACCTGGCCGCCCTGGCCCCACTGCAGCAGGCCCTCGACTCCTCGGGAAGCCCCTTCGACTGCTCGGCCGAAGTGTCGACGTTCGAAACCATCCAGCAGGGGACCGACGCCCCGGCCACCGACGCCCCGGCCACCGACACCCCGGCGGCACCGGCGCCGGCCACCCCGTCGACAGCTGCCGTCGGGCAGGGCCAGCAGGCGGCCGACCAGCTCTACCAGTCGCTCGGGACACCGCAGATCCCGGTGACGTCGTCCCTCGGCGGCTACCTCGACATGCTGACCGGAGGACGGTGATGGCCCGGGGGAGCGGACCGTCGGTCCCCGTCTCGGTCCGCTTCGCCGTCTTCGCCCTGGCGTGCCTCCTCCTCCTGGGCCTGCTGGCCGTGCGGATCGGCAACGTGACCCTGTTCACCCACCGCACCACCTACCAGGCGGTGCTGTCGGACGTCACCGGGCTGACCGTCTCCGACGACGTCAAGATCGCCGGCGTCACGGTGGGGCAGGTGACGGGGATCGGCCTCGACCGGGGCGACGCCCTGGTGACCTTCGCCGTGGACGACACCGTGCACCTGCGCACGAGCACCAAGGTCGGCCTGGAGTGGCACAACGTCCTGGGCCAGCAGTTCCTCTACCTGTACCCGGGGGGTACGGGCACCGTGCTCGGGGCCGATGGGACCCTGCCGCTGTCGTCCGACGTGGGCAGCGCCAGTGTCGGGGCCCTGCTCGATGCCCTGGGACCCTTCCTCTCGGCCATCGACCCGGCCCAGGCCAACACGTTCGTCGAGAGCGTCGTGGCCGCCCTCCAGGGGAACGAGGTCCAGGTCGACCAGCTGATCGACGACTCGGCCACCGTCTCCCAGACCGTGGGCTCGCTCGACACCCAGGTGGGGCAGGTCATCGACAACCTCGACCTCGTGCTCACCGCCCTGGCCCAGCGCAGCAGCGACATCGGACCCCTGCTGGACAACCTCCAGACGGTGTCGCAGTCGTTGGCCTCCCACAACCAGCTGCTCGACGGCGTGGTCGACAACCTCTCCGCCGTGGCCGGCGAGTTCGCCTCGCTGGTCCAGGACAACCAGGGGAACCTGCAGTCGGCCATCGACGGCCTGAACTCGGTGACCGCCGAGGTCCAGTCCCACGAACAGGCCCTGTCGGACGGGCTCTCCACCCTGGGCACCGGGCTGGCGCCCTACACGCTCATCTCGTCCTACGGACAGTGGTTCCAGGTCCAGACGGTGTACACCTGTCTGGCCGACGAGACGACCTGCACATATGTCGACGCGGCGAACCCACCGGCCGGATCCGGGCCCGGCGGGGCGGTCGCCCCGGCCGTGACCCCCGGGGCCGCGGCAGCCACGCCGGGGTCGGTCCTCCGGATGGTGGCCGGGACGGGGGCCGGGTCGTGACCGCCGTCACCGACCGGAACCCCCGGGTGATCGGCCTGGCGGTCATCGTCATCACCCTCGTCGCCGTGGCGGCCGTCCTGCTCCTCAACCGGAGCATCTTCGAGCGCACGTACACCGTCGAGGCCCGCTTCAGCGACTCGGCGGGCATCACGCCGGGCACCCAGGTCCTGGTGGCCGGGGTGGACGTCGGGACCGTCGGCTCCCTGCACCTCTCGGGTGGCCACGTGGACGCCGACCTCGAGATCGACCGGGGCGTCGTGCTCCCGGCCCGGACGTCGGCGGCCATCTCCGTCCAGACCCTGCTCGGCCAGCTCGGCGTGGACCTCACGCCGGTGAGCGGCTGGAACCACCCGTTGCACGGCGGGTCGGTGCTGACCGACACCTCGGTGCCGGTCGAGCTCTACGACATCCAGAACGAGGCGGGCAACCTCTTCACCCAGTCGGACGCCGGAGCGCTCAACGCCATGATCCAGTCCCTCGCCACCATCGCCCAGGGGAAGCAGCAACAGGTGGCCCAGATCGTCAACGGTCTGAACGGCATCACCGGGGTGGTCGACCAGCGCACCAGCGAGGTGAGCCAGCTCATCGACTCGGCCAACACCCTGTCGACCGCCGTCGACCAGCGGGACGCCCAGCTCAGCTCGTCGGTGTCCAACCTCTCGACGGTCGTCTCGGGGCTGGCCCAGCACAGCACCCAGCTGGGCGACCTGATCGACAACACCCAGCAGGCCGCCCAGCAGATCGACACCCTGGTCGGGACCAACCAGCCGCAGCTCCAGGGTCTCGTGAGCCACCTGGACTCGGTGCTCGGCGTGCTCTCCGACCACCAGCTCGATCTGGCCCAGGGGGTCTCGTCATTGGCCTCGGCGGTCACCGGCTTCTCGTCCGTGGGGTACTCGGGGCCCCAGGACACCCCCAACAGCTGGGCCAACATCTACACCAACCTGGTGGGGACGTCCGGCGTCTACAGCGTCCTCGGCGCCTGCGGGGCGCTCGACGATGTGCTCGACGAGGCGCTCGGGCCGGACCCTCTCCCGTGCGACGAACGCTCGGGACCGCTGGCCTCCGACGCCGCGGCACCGGCGGCGTCCACCTCGACAGCGACCACCCCGGCCACCTCGGCCACCCCGGCCACCACGGCCACCACCGTCCCGCCGACGGGCACGGGCGCACCGGCCCCGGCCGTCGACCCGGTCGTCCCGCCGGCCACCGGTACGACACCGTCCGCCGGTGGGTCGTCGGGGTCCCTCGGCGCACTGCTGCGCCCGTTGCTCGGGGGGTCGGGATGAGCCGGCGGGGCGTCGTGTACCCGATCGTCGGGGTGGCGGCAGCGGTCCTCGTGGTGATCGGGGTGCTGGTGGCCGTCGCCCCGTCGGCCACGTACCCGGTCCGGGCGGTCTTCGCCAGCGCCGACGGGCTCTTCCCCGGCAACAGCGTCCAGATGCTCGGGGTCACGGTCGGCACCGTGTCGGCCGTGCGCAACGTCGGGGACACCGTGGTGGTGACCATGTCGGTCGCCGACGACCAGGCGGTACCGGCCGGCGCCCGGGCCGCGCTGGTCTCCCCCGAACTGCTCGGGGAGCCGTCGATCGAGCTGTCGCCCGGCTACAGCGGGGGGCAGCGGATGACCCCGGGCACCACCATCCCCGAGTCGCGTACGTCGGTCCCGGTGTCGACGGACCAGCTGCTGAAGGACCTCCAGTCGTTCCTCGGCCGTATCGATCCGACCTCCACCGGCGACCTGGTGACGGACCTGGCCCAGGACCTGGCCGGACAGGGCCCGGCGCTCAACCAGCTCCTGGGCAACGCCGCCGGCACCCTTCAGCTGCTGGCCCAGAAGGGCGACGACCTGGGGCAGCTCGACGGGACGCTGGCCCAGATCACCGGCACACTGGGCTCCAAGACGGCCACCATCACCCAGCTGATCCAGGACTACGACACGGTCTCGGGAGTGGTGGCCGACCACCAGGTCCAGTTGGGCCAGTCGGTGACCGATCTGGCCGACGCCAGCCTGCAGCTGTCGCAGTTCCTGACCCCCGACGTGCAGCCGCTGGAGAGCGACGTCAACGGCATCACGCAGGTGGGGCGGACCCTGTCTCGGAACCTCGGGTCCATCGACCAGCTGCTGTCCTCGGCGGTGCTGCTCTTCGCTGCCGCCCAGCGGGCCTACGACCCGTCGGCCAATTGGCTGAACCTCAACAACCAGACCGCCCCCGGGGTGACGGCGTCCGTCGTGACCGGCCTGATCCGCGATCGCCTGGCCGGCGTGTGCCGGCGTATCGCCGCCAACCACGCGGCGGGCCTGAGCGCCGGGGAGCTGGCCACCCTCCAGACCTGCGGCAACCCGTCGTCGGGCTACTTCGACCCGATCCTCGGGCTGGTCCCGTCGACCCTCGCCGCCCTGACCGACGGGCCCGGGGGCGGGCCGTCGCCGGCGGCCCTGCAGGCCCTGGTGGCCCAGGGCCTGGCCTCGATCCCCGCGGCCCCGGCCCTCACCGCCCCGTCGGCGACGACCCCCGCCCCCACGCCCACCCCGACCCCGGCGCCGGCCGCCCCGGCGACGTCGGTCCCCGTCGCACCGTCGCTGACGACCCCCGGGGCCCAGACCCTGCCGGCCCTGCCCGCCGTCCCGGACGACGCCCGGGCCAACAGCGGGGGCGGGCTCCTGGGCAACCTGCTCGGAGGCCTGTGACATGGGCGTGACGGGTGCCCGGCGCCGGGTGACCGGTTGGGTACCGGCCGCCGTACTGGTGCCACTGGTGGCGCTCTCGGGGTGCATCCTGCCGTCCGGAGCCCCCACCCTTTCGACGTCGGCCGTGTTCAGCGACGTGGGGGACCTGGCCGGCGGGGCCCCGGTCGAGCTGGCCGACCTGCCGGTGGGGCACGTGACGACGATCACCCTCGACGGGCTGCAGGCCCGGGTAGGCATGTCCCTGTCGGTGTCGGCCGACGTCCCGGCCGACGTCACCGCCGAGCTCCGGCGCACCACCATCCTGGGGGAGCAGTACATCGATCTGGTGGCACCGTCGTCCCCACCCGGTGGGCGCGGACCCCTGCTGTCCAACGGGTCGGTGGTGACCCACGCCGAGGTGGTGCCCGGGATCGAACAGCTGGTCTCGTCGGGGTCGGCGGTGTTCGGGGCCATCAACACCACGGACCTGGCCCAGCTGGTGGCCACGGGGGCCCAGGCCCTCGGGGGCGAGGGGCAGAACCTCCGCCAGCTCCTCGACGAGCTCGGCACCGTGGTCCACGGCTACGCCGGCCGCACGGCCACCATCGAGCAGTTGGTGGGTGACGCCCAGCAGCTCACCTCCTCGCTGGGCCCTGACGCCCAGGCGGACGCCCAGGCCCTGTCCACCATCGCCGACACCACCGCCGTGCTCGCGCAGCAGTCGGGTCGGCTCGAGTCGCTGCTGCAGTCGCTCGACGACCTCTCGGTCCAGGGCCGTAGCCTCCTCGAGTCGTACATCCCCCAGATCGACGACCAGCTGCACGGCCTGGCGGTCACCGCCCAGACCCTGCAGTCGAGCGAAGCGGACATCGGAGGGCTCATCGACGCCCTGCCCGGGCACAACGCCTCGACCCGGGACGCCACGGTGGACGACGAGCTCCAGGTCCTCGACGACCTGATCGTCTGCGGCATCCCCGGCGGGGGTGCCGACGCATCGCAACCCAGCCTGACCTGCGACGGATCGTCGTGATCAGCCGCCGGATCGTGGTGAACCTGGTGGCCTTCCTCGTGGCGTCCACCGTCCTGATCGTCTTCGGCGTGGTGAACCTGCTCGGGGACCCGTTCGACGCCCCCATGGACGTGTCGACGGTGCTCCCGAGCGCCGACGGCCTCTACACCCACTTCAGCGTCACCCTGAACGGCGTGGACGTCGGGTCGGTGTCCTCGGTGGGACTGACGCCGGCCGGGGCGAAGGTCACCATGGCCATCGACCCCGGCGTCCGGATCCCCGGGGACGTGGCCGCCGAGATCGACGTGGCCAACCCCCTGGGGGAGCAGGAGATCGACCTCGTGCCCCAGCGGGGCGGACGCGGGTCCGACCTCCGACCCGGGGCCGTCGTGCCGGTCGCCCCCGGGGGGGCCCCGGCCGACATCGGCCAGGTGATCGCCACGGCGACCACGCTCCTCCAGTCGATCCCCGTCCAGGACCTGAACACGGTGCTGCAGCAGGTGGCCGTGGCGCTCGACGGCACGGCCGGTGACGTGCAGACCCTCATCGAGTCGGGTCGGACCTTCTCCCAGGAGTTCCTGGCCTACCAGCAGCAGTTCGAGGCCCTGTTGGCGACGGCGCCGCCGGTGCTGGACGCCGTGACCGCCGCCGGGCCCGCCGTGCGCGACGCCCTGGCCAACACGGCGACCGTGCTCGCCGTTCTGTCGGCCCGCCAGACCGACCTGCTGCGCCTGTTGGCCTCCGGGGGACAGACGGCGCAGGTCGCCGACCAGATCGTGGTGGCCGAGCGACCGAACCTGGCGTGCCTGGTCCACGATCTGGGAGCCGTGACGACCAACCTCTCGGAGCCGGTCAACCTGGCCGACCTCGGGACGTCGCTGGCCACGAACACGCAATTCTTCGGAGTGGTGGACGAGGTGACGCCGACCGGGCCGGCCCGGTCACTGACCTCGACCACCCCGGGCACGGATTCCCAGGTCTGGCTGCGGACCCACCTGCTCATCCCGCCGGTCCTCGATCCGTCGGCCGTGACCTACGCCACGCAACGCACCCTTCCGGCGGTCACCCCCGGGGCGGCGTGCGACACCGAGTTCGGCGATGGTGCCGCGGCGGCGTCGCAGCCGGGCTTCACGCCGGCCGGGCCCGGGGTGCAGGTCGAGCCGGCGTCCCCGGCCGAGGCCCAGGTCCGGGGCGGGGGGCAGGCGATCGCCGGGGTGCCGCTCACCACGCCCGTCCCGTCCGACCCCGACCCGGCCTCGCCCACGGGTGGCCCGGCCCTCCCGGCGATGGGTGCGGCGGCGATCGTCGGGCCCGGGGTGGTGCACCGGGCCCGCAACCGTCGCCAGGCCGTACGGCGACGGTCGGAGACGTGACGTGACCACCAGACGGCCGGCCGCTGCCGGCGCGTCGTGACCAGAGGAGGAACCACCATGCACGAGCCGATCGACGAGACAGGTCCCGACGGGCCCGGAGGCCCGGACGACCAGGTCGACGACCACCGGCCGGTCCGCCGGATCGCCGTGGTCGACCGGGAGACCGGCGGCGCCCGTACCGGCACGACGCCGTCCGCGGCCCGACGGACCGCCGCATCGGGTGGGCGGGGTGGTCGTTCCGCGTACCGTGCCGGTGGCGTCGGAACGACGGTGCCTGACGATCCCGACGACGGCGCCGGCGGCGACGACGGAGCGGCTGTCGACGGCCGGGCCACCCCCGCCGGTGGCGATCCGGATCCGGGTGACGACGTCCGCACCCGGGTGCGCCGTCGGGGACGGGCTCCCGGCCGCTCCCGGGGGACCCCGGGCCGTCGGAGCTGGGTGGCCCTGATGACCGTGGCCGCCCTGGGAATTGTCGGCACGGTGGGGTTCGGGCATGCCTGGATGGACCAGAACGCCGTATCGGCCCAGCAGGCGACGGTCCGGAACGTCTCGGGGGACTTCCTCCTGGCGCTGACGAACTTCGACGCCAAGTCGGTGGACTCGGACTTCAACACGATCGATTCCTATGCCACCGGGGACTTCGCCAAGCAGGCGAACCAGTTCTTCGGCTCGACCATCCGCCAGCAGCTCGAGGCGGCACTGGCGTCCTCCCGTGGCCAGGTCCGCTCGTTGTACGTCCAGTCGCTGTCGGACGGTCAGGCCAGCGTCTACGGCGTCGTCGACCAGACCTACGTGAACGACAAGATGTCGTCACCGTCAGCCGACCAGCTCGACATCGTGACCGACCTCACGGACGGCTCCTCCGGGTGGAAGATCTCCGACGTCACGGTGCTGAACGATCCGACCACGACCGGAGCCGGCGGCACCACGGGCACGGGGGCCACGTCCGGTACTGCTCCGGCGGGCTGACCGGGAGGGTCGGATCCCGGCGGCGGCGAAGGTGCCGGTCGATGGCGGGTCATCGCGGTGCACTTAGTCGCCCGTCCCGCTGTCCCGGCCTCCCGCTGTCCCGGATTCCCAGCGTCCCGCTGTCCTGGCGCCCCGGCCTTCCGGCGCCTCAGCGTCCCAGCGCTCGGACCGGCCGGACGCATGGAGGAGCCGCTGGACGCGTCGCCGAGCCGCCGGGGGCGGGCGGTCTCCCTCAGGTAGCACCTCGATGGCTCCCGGTGACGGAGGGGCCACCACCCGTCACCGGGGCCGGGCGCTCAGTGGTTCACGGAGCCAGGAGTGGACCGACCACGGAGTCGACCGGGGTCGCCGACACCACGTTCCGGAGGATTCCGGTGACGGAGCCCACGGTACTGACGGTGGAGGTGGGCAGCGAGCTGACGGCCGACGTCGGGTCGGGACGGGAGGCGAGCGGAGCAGGCGAGGCCGACGACGACGACGACGGTACGTTCGTCGTGGTGCCGGCCGCCGGGCCCGTCCCGGCATCGGGGACGATCACGCTGGTGGGCTGTGGACCGGCGGCCGGTGCCACTGCCTGGCCCGTCGGGGTCGTCGACACCGTCGCCACGACCGGAACGGCCGGGGTGGCCGGGGTGGCCGGGGTCGTGGGTGCCGTCGCTACCGGTACCCGGTCCGGTTCTCCGACCGGGACCGTGCCGGTCGTGCCGGTCGTGCCGGTCGTGCCGCCGCCGGCGCGGTCCGTCGCCTCCGGGACGGCCGCCACCGGCAGGGTGGTCCGGCCCGACGGTGACGACGTCCCTGACGGAGGAGGTGACCCGACCGCCAGGGACGGGAGTCCGCTTCCGTCACCGGCCACCGGGGCGGCCGACGATGCATGGGCCGTTCCCCCCCGGTCCGCGGGCGTCGCCACGATCCACCCGCTGAGCGAGAGTCCGACGACCACGATGGCGGCGGTCAGCCACAGGCGGGGTGAGGTGTCGGCGTCGTCGGTCATGACGGCGCCCGGAGGAGTAGGCGGCCGGACCCCCCCGGACCTCGGACTACGGCGAATGCGACGCACCGACTGCCGTGCGGAGCGCTCGAGCCGTCGCCGGTCGTACATGTCGGCGTCGGCCGCGGCGATGAGCTCCTGACCGTCGATCACCGAGCCGTCGGCAGCGTCGAGTGTGGAAGCCCCCCAGCTGAACGGGGGTGCACCGGCCTGGCGGATCCGCTCCATCAGCTCAGGGACCGACCCGGCATCGGCGCCCGGCAGGAGCAATGCGAACTCGTCACCGCCCGTCCGGAAGATCGAGTCACTGCGCCGGAGCACGGTCGACGCCGATGCGGCGAGCGACACGAGGGCCCGGTCGCCGGCCAGGTGGCCGTCGGAATCGTTGATCCGCTTGAGGCCGTCGAGGTCGATGGCCACCACGGTGAGGCGGAGCCCCTTGCGGTGCGCATGGTCGACGGCCCGGGACAGCACGCCGTCGAATGCCCGGCGGTTGCCCGCCCCGGTCAGGGGGTCCGTCATGGCGGCCCGCTCGAGGCGCTCGACGATCGCCATGGTGGCGGCGTCGTCGACGTGCTGCCACGCGGCCCGCAGGCGGATGCGCTCGGGTCCGGACTCGAAGGAGAACACCGTCCCGAGGGCGAGGAGGCGGAAGCGTGCCAGCTCGAAGTGCCGATGCGCCTCCGCCCATACCCGACCGGCGGCCTCGAGGGCCTCGTCGATCGCCGCGGGATCGGGGTCGTCGTCGGGGTCGGCCGGTCCGTCGCAGGCGTCATGGATGGCCTGGACGACCTGCACGGCGGCTGCTTCCGGCCAGTCCTCCTCGGGGTCCGTGGCGCCCGGGTCGGCTCCGGGTAGCGGAGCCCGGTCCCCGCTGTCGGGCAGCTCGGCCAGCTGGCGCCACAGCAGGGCCTCGAGGACCAGCGCGCTGGGCGGAGGTGGCCCGTCCTTCTCGTGGAGGTCCCCGTGACGCCGTTGACGCCTGTCCGGGCTGTCGGAACCCGTCCTTCCCGACCCGACCGCCGGTCCCCCCTCATCCGTGTGCATGGCAATTCACCCGTGCCTTCGCCTCGCTGCCGCTCTACCCGATTGCCGCTCCGAACACACCTGACCGGTCGGTGGCCGACCGACCGTGCCGTGGGCGAGCCGACCCCCGGACCACGTCACGTAGTGGGGAACCCACGCGGAGCGGCGAACTTGCGGTTACCGGAGAATTTCTCGGAGGAATTCCGCACGGTAGGGCACGCCGCCCCGTTGTCCCGTCTGAGCGCCGGCACCAGGCCCGGCGACCGGAGACAACCAGGGGAGATCATGAACAACGTGTCACGAGTTATCCGACTCACCGTCGGAGGAGCCGGCATCGCGCTGGTCGGCTTCGCTGTCGGTGGGGTCCTGCCCAGCGGTGCCAGTACCACGCCGTCACTCAGCTCCGTGGCGCCGACCGCCGCCCTCGGTGCGCCGTCACTGCCCACCGTTCCCACGTCCCTGCCGACCGGGACCACCTGCGTCAGCTCACCCACGCCACCGGCGTCGCCACTTCCCGTGACGGCCTCGGGCGGTGGGAGCGGTAGTGCTGCGGGAGGTGGGGGTTCGCTGACCGCCTCGACGACGAAGGGGATCACCGGCTGTATCACCGTTCCGTCGTCGTCCACCGGAGGCTCCGGTAGCGGCACCAAATGCATCAGCACCCCCACCCCACCGGCGTCGCCACTTCCCGTGACGGCCTCGGGCGGCGGGAGCGGTAGTGCCGGAGGTAGCGGAGGTTCGGTCACCGGATCGTCCACCAACGGCGTGACCGCCTGTGTCACCGGTCCCGGCGTCACGTCGCTGCCTTCGCTGCCGTCGGCCAGCTCGCTCCCGTCGCTGCCCACGGGGAGCTCGGGATCGGGGTCGACGCCGTCGCTGCCGTCGCTGCCGTCGGCCGGCTCGCTGCCGTCGCTGCCGTCGGCCGGCTCGCTGCCGTCGCTGCCCACGGGGAGCTCGGGATCGGGGTCGACGCCGTCGCTCCCGTCGCTGCCCTCGGCCGGCTCGCTGCCCTCGGCCGGCTCGCTGCCGTCGCTGCCCTCGGCCGGCTCGCTGCCGTCGCTGCCCTCGGCCGGTTCGCTGCCGTCGCTGCCCACGGGGAGCTCGGGATCGGGGTCGACACCGTCGCTCCCGTCACTGCCCACGTCGGGATCGCTCCCGTCGCTCCCTTCCATCCCCGGCGTCACCACGTCGGTGACGGGATCCGGATCGGCCTCGTCCCCGCTGCTGCCCTAGCGGCGTCGGCGGGCGACCCGATCCCATGACCTGCCGGTGCCACAGGCACTCTCGCCGACGACCGGGATCCCCGTACCCGGCTCGGGTGGCACCGGCATGCCGCCTCCCTCCGATCTCCCGGCACCCCCCCATCAGGCAACGCGCTGCCGGGCGGCCCGACCTCCGTACGCAGGCCGTCCCCGCCGGCGTCGCCGGCACGGGGGTCGCCCTGCCCGGCAGCGGGCGGGAGTCCCGGAGGGAGGCGGCACCCCGGGCGGCCGTCCGGTAGTCGATCAGCACGATCGGCTGCCGGGCGGTACCGCCCGGTTCACTCCCTGAGCCAGCCGGCCCCCGGCTCGTAGCGGCGGACGATACGGGCCGGCACGCCGGCGATCACGCAGTGGTCGGGGAACGTCCCCCGCACCACGGCCCCGGCCCCGACGACCACGTTGCGCCCGAGCTCGGTCCCCGGGAGGATGACCACCCCGGTACCCAGCCAGCTCCCCGTCCCGATCCGGACGGGGACGTCGGACGGCCACTGGGTGTGGACCACCTCGTCGGGGTCCTCGTAGCCGTGGTTCTGGTCGGTGATGTACACGTACGGCCCGGTGTGGACGTCGTCACCGATGTCGATGTTGAAGTGACCGACGATGTGGCTCCCCCGGCCGATCATGCACCGGTCGCCGATGCGCACCACCGGGTCGGTGACCATCTGCTGGCCGGGGACCATGCCGGCCGACAGGCTCACGTACGGTCCGATGAGGGTGTCCCGGCCGATGTGGATCCAGCGCTCGCCGAAGACCGCACCGGGGGGGAACGAGATGCACGAGCCCCGGCCGAACGCCCCGAACCTCCGACCCCGCTCGTCGCCCGGTCCCGTGGCCCCGTACCGGACCATCCAGTTCCATCCGGCGGTGATGGCCGTGCCGAGCCACCGGCGGTGGAGCGCTTCCCGGGGTGCGGGCCGACCCGGATCCGGCCCGGGGCCCGGCGGTGGGTCGATCGTGGGCACCCGTCGACGCTAGCTGACCGACCGGTGCGCCGGTCGAGATGGGCGCCTGGAGGCACCCGGACCCGTACCTGCGGCCACCGGCGGTGGCCCGGCGACCCGACGTCCGGCCCCGTCGACGTGACGTCGGACCGGAGCCGGTCCGCCTGCGGCTCCTAGTCTGACGGCATGGACCCGACCGCCCCCGTGGCCGATGCCGAGCTCGGACGCCGGGGCTTCGCCACGGGTGCCGGCGCCTACGAGCGCGGTCGGCCCGACTACCCGGCCGCCGCGGTCGATCGGATCGTGGATGAGGCCGGGCTCGCCCCGGGGCGCACCGTCCTCGACCTGGCGGCCGGCACGGGGAAATTGACCCGGGCCCTGGTGCCGACCGGTGCGGCGGTGCTCGCCGTCGAGCCGTCGGCCGACATGCGGTCCATCTTCCGACAGGCGGTGCCCGGCGTCCCCGTGGTGGGAGGCACCGCCGAGGCCGTCCCGCTGGCCGACGCCACGGTGGACGCCGTGGTGGTGGCCCAGGCCTTCCACTGGTTCCGGCCCCAGGTCGCCCTGGGCGAGATGGCCCGGGTCCTCGTCGGGGGCGGGACCCTGGCCCTGGTGTGGAACGAGCGCGACGGGTCGGACCCGGTCATGGCCGAGCTGGGTCGGCTGAGCCGGTGGGCCCGGTGCCGGCCGTACCCGGCGGGGATGGACTTCGGACCGGTGATCGATGCCTCGGGCCGGTACGGGGCGGTCACCCGGATGCTGGTCGACTACGAGGAGACGGTCGACGCCGGGGCCCTGGTCGACCAGGTGGCGTCGAGGAGCTACGTGCAGGTCATGGACGAGCCCGAACGGCGCGACCTGCTGGCGTCCATCGGACGGTTCGCCGCCACCCTGGGGGACCGTGTGGTCATGAAGTACCGGACGGACCTCTTCTTGGCCCGTTCCCGGACCTGACCGGCCCGCGACCCGACCGGCCCCGACGGGGGCCGCACCGACCGGCGGCCGCTCCGCTGGCCGGGCCCGAGCGGGCAGGGTCGGTTTGCCGCCGCGGGGGATCCGCGTAAGTGTCGGTTCCGAGGCCGGGACCACCCCGACCCGTCGGAGAGGGAGCCGGTGCGATGGTCAAGCTGACCTGCCTGCTGAAGCGGAAACCGGGGATGAGCCCCGAGGCCTTCCACGAGTACTGGCGGAACCACCATGGTCCGCTGATCGTGGGCAGCCGCAGCGGAAGTCACGTGCTCCGCTACGAGCAGAACCCCCGCGGGCTCGACGACTACCGGGACGGCGACGACACCGGCTACGACGGCGTCACGGTGCAGTGGTTCGCCTCGATGGACGAGTACCGGGCCCACATGGCCGAGGACGACTTCCCCCTGGTGATGGCCGATCTCGACAACTTCCTCGACGTCGACCACCTCGAATTCGTGGTGACCGAGGAGCCGCTGGTGGTCATCGACCGGATGCCCGCCGACGCCGGCTGACGGCCACCCCACCGGCCGGGGTGGTTGACAGGCCCCTGGCTCGGACATACGATCCGAACCATCGGACAACGTGTCCGATCACCCAGGGGGACCGCCCACATGCCGCAAGCCATCGAATTCGCCGATATCGACCTCACCGACTCCAAGCAGTTCGTCGAAGCCGTCCCGCACGACGTGTTCACCTTCCTCCGGAAGAACGCCCCGGTGTGGTGGCAGGAGGAGAAGGACGGACCCGGGTTCTGGGCGGTGACCCGCTACGAGGACTGCAACACGGTCAACCGGGACTACGAGCACTTCTCGTCCCACTCCAACGCCACCTTCATCTGGGAACTGGACGAGGCCGCCCTGGCCCAGCAGCAGCTGGTCATGCTCAACATGGACCCGCCGCTCCACACCCGGTACCGGCGCCTGGTCAACAAGGGGTTCACCCCCCGCATGGTGGCCCAGCTCCACGACCGCATCCACGCCGCCACCGACGCCATCATCGACAAGGTGATCGAGAAGGGCGAGGCCGACTTCGTCACCGACCTCTCGGCCGAGCTCCCCCTGGTGGTGATCGCCGAGCTGCTGGGGGTGCCCAACGAGGACCGGCACCGGATGTTCAACTGGTCCAACCGCATGGTGGGCAACGAGGACCCCGAGTACCAGGCGGCCGAGGACGACGCCCTGGCCGCCTCCATGGAGCTCTACGCCTATGCCGCCGAGCTCTTCGCCCGCAAGCGCATCGATCCCAACGAGGACCTGATGAGCGTCCTGAACGACGTGGAGATCGAGGGCGAGCGGCTCTCGGACTTCGAGCTGGAGCTGTTCTTCCTCCTGCTCACCGTGGCCGGCAACGAGACGACGCGGAACCTCATCTCCGGGGCCATGGCGGCGTTCTTCGAGTTCCCCGACCAGTGGGACCTGCTGGTGCACGACCGGTCCCTCCTCCCCTCGGCCGTGGAGGAGATGCTGCGGTTCGTCTCGCCGGTGATGAATTTCCGCCGCCAGACGACGGGTCCGGTCGTGCTGGGCGGCCAGAAGATCGAGGAGGACCAGAAGGTCGTCTTCTTCCACGTGTCGGCCAACCGGGACGAGGACGTCTTCGAGAACCCCCAGGTCTTCGACATCACCCGCAACCCCAATCCTCACATCGCCTTCGGCGGCGGCGGTCCCCACTTCTGCCTGGGGGCCAACCTCGCCCGCATGGAGATCCGGGTCATGTTCGAGCACCTCCTCGACCGGGTCCCCGACATCCATGCCACCGGCAAGGTGGAGCGCCTCCAGTCCCAGTTCATCAACGGCGTCAAGCACATCCCTGTGGCCTTCACGCCCGGTGCCCCGGTCGGCGTTTGATGTGGTCCGACGGACCGACGACTCACTGAAGGACGTCCTCCGCGACTACCGCCGCGACCAGGTGATCGACGTGGCCCGCCGGCTGTTCGGCGAGCGGGGCACCACCGACGTGTCGATGGACGAGATCGCCGCCGAGGCCGGCGTCGCCCGGTCGACGGTCTACGTGTACTTCGCCAACCGGGACGAGCTCCTGCGGGCCTGCCTGAAGCGGATGCACACCCAGCTCCTCGAGGGGATCGCCCAGGCCTGGGGCTCGGACTCGAGCCCGGAGGAGCGGTTGTCGGCCCTGGTGGAGGGGATGTTCGAGCGGCTCGACGACAACCCGGCGTTCTTCCGCCTGGCCCTCACCACGCAGGACGCCGTGTCCCAGGGCGGGGCGGCCGTCGGTTCCGAGCTGGCCCTGATCGGACTGGACATTGCCCGGCTCATCCGCGACCTGGTGGACGAGGGCCAGAAGGCCGGGCGCTTCCGCGCCGGTGAGCCCGACCGGCTCACCAGCCTGATCGGCCAGCAGATCTTCGGGGCGATGTCGGTCCGGGCCGGCGACCCCGTGCCGGCGCCCCGCCACGAGGCGGCGGTCGGGACGACCGACTTCATCCTCTACGGGCTGGCCCGCCCGGGCTGAGCGGGTCCGGGACGGCGGACCCCGGGCGGACCGGCGGGACCCGGCCATCAGTTCCTCGCCTGTCCGGCCGATGACGGTGGTATGACCGTCCACCACCGGCGATCGCACCGGACCCCGGGTATGACCAGCCGTCGGCGCCCCCGGGTGGCCGGTCCGGGCCGGCGTCCGAGCTCAGGCCGGGTCCCCGCCGGGCCCGGCCGGTTCCCCGTCCGGGGAACGCCCGGCGCAGTCGGCACAGCGTCCGACCATGGAGAAGTGGTGGAGGTCGATCTCGAACCCGGTGGACTCGAGGAGCTGGCGGCGCAGGGGATCGAGCGAATCGTCCGGGACGTCGATCACCGTCCCGCAGGAGTCGCACACCAGGTGCTGGTGGATGTGCTCGGAGAGGTGCCAGAGGGACGGTCCGTGGCCGACGTGGACGTGGAAGCCGATGCCGAGCTGCTCGAGGAGCTCCACGGTCCGGTAGATGGTGGCCAGGTTCACCCCGGGGTGGTCGACCCACACCGCCTGGGCCAGCTCCTCCACCGTGCGATGGTCCCCGTGGTCCACCAGGGCCTGGACGATGGCCCGACGGTCCACGGTGATGCGCCCGCCCGACGCCCGGATGGCCTCGATGGCCTGCTCGACCCGGTCGTCCGGCATGGCCGCATCGTAGTGGTGGGACCGTGGGGCGGCCCCGGGCCCACGCCGGCGGTCGCACCCGGCGGGACGGTGGGCGCCGATGTCCGGGCGGGGTTCGGTGGCAGACTCGTCGGGTCCCGGGAGCCCGGGGTCGTCGGGGGACCGGGAGCCGGACGGTCGGTGGACCGGTCGGATCGGAACCCGGCGTGACGAGGAGGGACCGGCAGATCGTGCTCGAGGCAACCCGACACCCGGTGGGGAGCCGTCGACCGTCCGGTGCCGTGCCGGGGACGGGCCGGGTGGCGGCCGTCCTGCTGGCGCTGGTGTCCGTGATCGCCGGGTCACTGGTCGCCGGGGGGGCACGGGCCGGCGGGGCCCAGGCCCACCAGGTCTCGGGACCCGTGCTCCAGTGGTCGCTGTCCATCCCGGACCAGCCCAATTCCATCGCCGAGTCCTCCCCCAACCTGGCCGACCTCGACGGGCAGCCCTCGGTCGTGGTCGGCTCGCGGGACGGCGACGTCTACGCCTTCCACCTCTCGGACGGCTCCACCGTGGCCGGCTGGCCCTTCAACACCGGGGCCCAGGTCGATTCCACGCCGTCAGTGGCCCCCATCGGGCCCTTCGGGCTCGACGACGTGTTCGTCGGGGCCGGGAACGCCGCCGACTCCCGCTACGGCGGGTACGTCGGGATCTCCAACAGCGGAGGGGAACTGTGGAACCGGCAGGTGCAGAACCCGGCGAGCTGCGACGGGCAGTGCGGCCAGGCCGTCCAGGCGTCCCTGCCCGTCGGCAACCTGGGTGACGGGACCGACGTGGCCGGCGGATCCCTGGGCCAGGTGGCCTACGCCCTCGACGCCGTCAACGGCGGGGTACGGCCCGGGTATCCGTGGCTCACCGCGGACAGCGTCTACTCGTCGGCCGCCCTGGCCGACCTGTACGGCGACGGCAACAACGAGATCGTGATGGGCGGGGACTCGACCGCCGGGTTCGCCGACGGTGTGAATTACGCCAACGGCGGGCACCTGCGGGTGCTCACGGGGAACGGCAACCTGAACTGCGAGTACAACCCCGACCAGGTGGTCCAGTCCTCGCCGGCCGTGGGGCAGTTCCAGGGGACGTCCGGCCGCATCGGCATCGTCTTCGGCACCGGGACCTTCTGGCCGGGCGCCTCGGACACCGACCGGCTCATCGCCGTCGACACCGACTGCAACCCGCTGTGGAGCACGGTGCTTCCCGGGGCCACCAACTCCAGCCCGGCCATCGCCGACGTGCTGGGCAACGGGCAGGACCAGATCGTCGAGGGGTCGAACATCAACAACAGCTCGGGCGCGGTGAGCGTGGTCGACGGATCGGACGGATCGGTCATCTGGTCGGCCCCCACGGCCAATCCGGTGATCGGCTCGGTGGTCACGGCCGACCTGACCGGCGACGGCTACCAGGACATCCTGGTGCCGACCACCTTCGGCGTCGACGTCTTCGACGGGAGGAGCGGGCAGGAGGTGACCACGCTGGGCGAGAACTACGGGTTCCAGAACTCGCCGTTGGTGACCGACGACGCCGACGGGGCCATCGGCGTGACCCTGGCCGGCTACTACCCGTCGGGCAGCGAGGTGCTGCACTACGAGTTCCCGGGCTCCGACGGGGCCGCGGCCGACGAGCCCGGGGCCTGGCCCATGTTCCACCACGACCCCCAGCTGACCGGGACGGCGGGCTCGCCTGATCCCGTGTCCATCTCCGGGTTCAGCCCGTCCTCGGGGACCATCGCCGGGCGCCAGACGGTGACCATCACCGGCTCCTACCTGTCCAACGCCTCGTCGGTGGACTTCGGGACCACCCCGGCGACCATCGTGTCGGACACCGCCTCGTCCATCACCGTCCTCACCCCGCCGGCGGCATCCGCCGAGGCGGCCTTCGTCTCGGTGACGGCCGACGGGCAGACGGCACTGGCCCCGGAGGTCTACACGTACTTCGTGCCGCCACCGCCCGTCATCACCTCCGTCTCCCCGGCCCGGGGCCCGACGGCGGGGAACACCGTCGTGACCATCACCGGGGCCAACTTCGAATCGGTCGGCTCGGTCTCGTTCGGTCGCACCCGGGCCCCGGTGTTCGTCGACCCCGACAGCGGGGGCGAGCTCGTGGTGGTCACCCCCGCGGGGTCCGCCGGGTCGGCGGACGTCACGGTGGCCACGGTCGGCGGGACCACCGTCGACACCGGCGGGTTCACCTACGTGGCGCCGGCGCCCGACCCGTACACCCCGGTGACCCCGGTGCGGATCTGCGACACCCGGTCGGGCAATCCGTCGGGCCTGACGGGGACGGCGGCCCAGTGCAACGGCCCCTCCGGGGCGGGGGACCCCCTGGTGGCCTCGACGGAGTCCATCGACGTGGCCGGGTACTTCGGGGTGCCCACGGACGCCACCGCGGTCTTCCTGAACGTGACCGCGACCGACTCCCTGTCGTCCGGGTACGTGACGGCCTTTCCCACCGACCAGCTCCCCCCGACGGCCTCGAGCGTCAACTTCCCGGCCGGCACGACCGTCCCCAACCTGGTCGAGGTGGCGGTCGGGGCCGGGGGGCAGGTGTCGTTCACCTCCAACACCGCGGTCGACGTGGTCGTGGACCTCGAGGGGTACGTGGCCCCCGGGGGCACCCCCGGGGCGGGGCTCTACGACGCCCTGCCGGCCGCGGCCCGGATCTGCGACACCCGGTCGGGTGATCCGTCGGGGCTCTCCGGACCGGCCGCCCAGTGCGACGGCGACCGGCTCGTCGCCGGCACACCGGCCGACGTCCAGGTGGCGGGGGTCGGCGGGGTCCCGGCCTCCGGGGTCGAGGCCGCGGTGCTCAACGTCACCGTGGTGGACCCGGCGGCCCAGGGCCACCTCACCGTCTACCCGGCCGGTGGGTCCGTACCCGTCAGCTCCAACGACAACTTCGCCGCCGGGCAGACCGTGGCCGACCGGGTGATCGTGCCGGTCTCGGCCACCGGGGCCGTCGACCTGGTGTCCAGCCAGGCCAGCGACGTCATCGTCGACGTCTCGGGCTGGTACTCGTCGGGCGGCGGGACCGGGGGCCAGTACGTGGCCCTGCCCGGACCGGTCCGGGTGTGCGACACCCGGTCCGGCAACCCGTCGGGACTCTCCGGTGTGGCCGCCCAGTGCAACGGGTCCGGTGACGCCGGATCGACGCTCGGTCCGGGCGGATCCCTCACCGTGTCGGTCACCGGGGTCGGCGGCGTCCCGGCGGCGGTCGGAGGGGTGGTCGTCAACCTGACGGCCGTGGACCCGAGCGGCCCGACCTACCTGACCGTGGCCCCCGGGACGACCCGACCGGCGGTCTCGGACCTGAACGCCCAGGTGGGATCGTCACGGGCCAACCTGGTGGTGACCGCCGTCTCGGCGACGGGGACGGTCACGGTCACCAACAACTCGGACACCGTGGACGTCATCGTCGACGTGGACGGCTACTTCCCGCCGCCGCCCACGCTGACCTCGATCACGCCGGACTCGGGTTCGGTGGCCGGACTCACCACCGTGACCATCACCGGGACCGGTCTGGCCGGGGCCAGCGCCGTGGCCATCGGCTCGTCGCCGGTCAGCGTCACGTCGGACACGGCGACCACCATCACCGGGGTGGCCCCGGCCGGCCCGGCCGGCCCGGCCGACGTGTCGGTCACCACCGCCGGGGGGACGGGAGTCGACCCCGGGGCCTACGACTACGTCGTGCCGCCCCCGCCCACCATCTCGTCGGTCACCCCGTCCGAGGGGCCCACGGCCGGCCAGACCATCGTCACCCTGGCCGGGACGAACCTCGAGTCGGCGACCGCCGTCGACGTCGGGGGCCAGGCCGCCACGGTGACGTCCGACCCCGACGGCGGGGACACGCTGACCCTGATCACGCCGCCGGGCCCGGCCGGCCCGGCCGACGTGTCGGTCACCACGGCCGGGGGCACGGTGGACGACGCCTCGGCCTTCACGTACCTGGCACCGGTGGCCGACCCCTACACGTCGGTGAGCCCGGTGCGGATCTGCGACACCCGGCCGGGCGACCCGTCGGGACTGTCGGGCACGGCGGCCCAGTGCAGCGGGTCCGGTGGGTCCGGTGACACCCTGGTGCCCGGCACACCGGTCACGCTGGCCGTGGCCGGCTCCTTCGGCGTGCCCGCCGACGCCACCGCCGCAGTGCTCAACGTGACGGCGGTCGACGGGTCGGGGTCCGGCCACGTCACGGTGTACCCGGCCGGCCAGGTACCGCCGACGGCGTCCGACCTGAACTTCACGGTGGGTCGGGTCACGTCCAACCTGGTCGAGGCGGGCCTCGGTGCGGGCGGCGGCCTGTCCGTCGTGGCCAGCGCCTCCGTCGACGTGGTCGTCGACCTCGAGGGGTACGTGGGACCGGCGTCGGCGTCGGGGGCCGGGCTCTACAACCCGCTCGCCACCCCGGCCCGGATCTGCGACACCCGGTCAGGGGACCCGTCGGGTCTCACCGGCCCGGCCGACCAGTGCGACGGGGCCCGCCTGGCGGCCGGCACGCCGTCCACGGTCCAGGTCACCGGGGTGGGGGGCGTTCCCTCCACCGGGGTGTCGGCCGTCGTGGTGAACCTCACCGTGGTGGGTCCGGCCGGGCCGGGCCACCTCACCGCCTACGCCGCCGGCACCCCGGAGCCGACCACCTCCGACGTCAACTTCGCCGCCGGTCAGACCGTGCCCAACCGGGTCATCGTCCCGGTCGGCGCCTCGGGGCAGATCTCCCTGGTGTCGAGCCAGGCGACGAACGCCATCGTGGACGTCTCGGGGTGGTTCTCGTCGGCCGGCGGCACCGGGGCCCAATTCACCCCGGAGCCGGCACCGGTGCGGATCTGCGACACCCGACCGGGCAACCCGTCGGGTCTTACCGGGGCCTCGGCCCAGTGCGACGGTACGGCGGACGCCGGCACCACCCTCGGGTCGGGGTCGACCCTGGTGGTCGACGTCACCGGTCTGGCCGGGGTGCCGACCGGCGCCACCGCCGTGGTGCTCAACGTGACGGCCGTCCATCCCAGCGCTCCGACGTTCCTCACGGTGTTCCCGTCGGGCTCACCTCCGCTCGTCTCGGACCTCAACCCGTCGCCCGGCGCCGTCGAGCCGAACCTGGTGGTGGCCACGGTGTCGGCCGGTGGGACCGTGAGCATCTTCAACAACTCCGGGACGGTCGACGTGGTGGTGGACGTCGCCGGGTGGTACTCGTAGGTCGACGACCACTCCTCAGTCGATCGGTGGTGCCCCGTCGTCCCCTCCGTGGCCGCCGGTGAGCCAGTCCAGGACGTCGTGTCGACGGGTCAGCCCGATGAAGTGCCCCCCGCCCGGATAGGTCGTGAGCGCAGCCTCCGGAATGCGCCGGGCCAGGGTCGCGCCCCACGCCGGCGGGACGAGCGTGTCGGCGGTCCCCTGGAACACGCGGACCGGGACGGCCACGTCCTCGGGGGTGAAACCCCAGGGTGCGCACATGGCCAGGTACTCGTCGATGCATCCCCGCGGATCGGACGCACCCTCGGCCAGGAGTGACGCCATCCACGGACCCTGGTCCCGGACGGCCCGGGCCTCGTCGTCGGGGAGGCCGCGTAGCGTCTGGCGCAGCACCACCGCCGGGGTACGCCGGGCGGCCAGGCGGCTGAGGGCGAACCAGCCGCGGGCTGCCGACGGGGCCCACCCAGGACATCAGGCCGTGGCCGGCGAGCCGGTCGGTGCGGCCGACCCCCGGGCGGTCGGGGGAGATCACCAGGACGCCCAGGGCCCGGGCGTCGTCGCCGGCCGGGGTGACGTCGTGACCACCGACCAGGCCGCCGTGGCAGTTGACCACCGGGGTGCCGTCCGGGTCGCCGAGCAGGGTGTACCCGACGGTGCGCCCGTCGGGAAGGACCAGCCCGTGGTCCCCGAGGCGGCGGGTCATCCGGGCACGGGGACGGGCTCCGGCTCCGCCGCCCGGCCTCCGCCGCCGTCCGGTCCACCTCCGCCGGTCGACCCGGCGACGGCCCGCCCCAGGGCCGACGGCCACCACGTCCACCGGCCGAGGAGCTGCACGGTGGAGGGGACGAGGAGGGTGCGGACGAGGAAGGTGTCGAGCAGGATCCCGATGGCCAGGGCGATGCCGATCTCCTCCAGCTGGGAGTTGCCCCCCACCAGGCCGACGGCGCCGAACGTGCCGGCCAGGATGATGCCGGCCGACGTGACGGTCGTCCCCGTGGCCCCGACGGCCCGGGTCACCGAGGTGCGGGTCCCATGGGCCTCGGTGCCGTGGACGAGCGTCTCCTCGCGGATTCGGCTCATGACCAGGATGTTGTAGTCCTCCCCGAGCGCCACGAGGAAGACGAAGAGCATGAAGGGCAGGACGAAATTGATGCCCTCCTGGTCCCCCCAGTGGACGAAGATCAGGTTGGTGATGCCCAGGGTGGAGAAGTACGAGATGCCCACGCTCAACAGCAGGAAGACCGGGGCCACCAGGCTGCGCAGCAGCAGGGCCAGCAGGATGCCGATGACCAGGGCCACGATGGGGAAGATCTTCAACAGGTCCTGGTTGGCCACCTTCTTCACGTCGTAGGAGAAGGCGGCGATCCCGTAGACGCCGTCGTCCACGGCCCGGACCTGGTCGGCCACCGACTGGGAGAGGGTGCGTAGGTCCGGCACGGCGGCCACCGAGGCGTCGTCGGTGGGGTCACCTGTGCTGAGGGTGGTGGCGAACTGGACGGTCCGCCCGTCGGGGCTCACGAACTGGGCCGTGGCCCGGTAGACCTGGTAGGCCTTCTGCTCCTCGGGCGACAGGGAGGCCGGCGGGGTCGGGCTGAGGCCGTTGGGGGCGCCGAAGGTGGCGTACCCCGTGGCCAGCTGCTGGGGGGTGAGCTGCAGGCTCGAGCCGATGGGGTTGAGCGGCCCGGTCAGGCTGTCGATCAGGTGCGACGAGGTGAGCAGGGTCTGGGCCTGGGCCACGCGGTCGAGGCCACCGGGCGACGTCCACACCGGGTCGGCGAAGGTGAAGATGAAATTGGTGGGATTGGTGACCGTGGCCGAGAAATTGGCGTCGAGGATCTCGGAGCCCACGGCGGAGTCGGACCGGGCCGGGCTGGTGTTGCCACCGGAGAACCCCGTGGTGGTGAAGCCGATGCAGCCCAGGGCCAGGATCCCCAGGATGCCCACCCCGACGGCCAGGGTGATGGCGGGGCGTCGGGCGCAGCGCTCGGCGACCCGGCCCCACAGTCCCTCCTCGTGCGTGCCGGCCCGGACCCTCGACGGCCAGAACGTGGCCCGCCCGCTGAGCGCCAGCAGGGCCGGGGTCAGGGTCACCGAGGCCACCAGCATGAGGAGGATGCCGATGGCCAGGGCCGGTCCCAGGCCCTTGTAGATCCCGAAGCTGGACAGGGTCAGGCAGAAGAGCGCCCCCGACACGGTCAGGCCGGCGTAGACCACCGACTCCCCGACCTGGCGCATGGCCGCCACCACGGCGTCGTGGGGGGCCAGGCCCGATTCCATCTCCTCCCGGAACCGCATGATGAGGAACAGCCCGTAGTCGGTGCCCGCCCCGAGTACGAGGACCGTCATCATGACCGGGGTGATGGGCGAGGCCGGCACCACGCCGTGCTGGGCCAGGACGCCGACCACCGGCTCGGACAGGGCCAGGACGATGCCCGCCGGGATGAGGTTGATGAGCCAGGCCAGGGCCGACCGGTAGACCAGCAGCAGGATGACGATGATGATCAGGTAGGAGAAGAGCTCGGTCTTCTCCTGGGCCTTCTTGTTGGCCGCGGCGTTGTCGGCGCTGACGGCCAGGGCCCCGGTCAGGTTGAAGGTGAGGCCGTCGGGCACCGCGACCGTCCCGAAGCTGTCCTGGTGCAGCACCGCCCTGATCGCCGCGACCTCGGCGTCGGCCACGCTGCCCGAGACGGGCACGTCCGCCTCGACCGAGGCCAGCCGGACGTTCCCGTTGGCCGAGGTGGCCAGGTCCTTCACCGAGGCGACGTGGGCCACCTGCGACACGGCGTGCTCGGCCGCCAGGACGGCCGCCCCGTCGGCCGCCGTGAGGGCCCGCCCCCCGGCCGAGGCCACGATGAGGGCCTGGCTCGTGGTGGTCGACTGGAACGGCGCCTCGAGGGCCGCGGCCTCGATGCTCGGCTGGTCGGCGGGCAGGAACGCCGAATTCTGCGTGTCGACGACGCTCGAGAGGGCCGGGAGGAGGTGGACGGCGGCCACGGTGCCCACCAGCCACAGGGCCACCATGACCCAGCGGAACCGGACCGAGAGGCGGCCGAGGCGTTCGAGGAAGCCCTCCACCGGAGGCCCCGTTCAGTCCCGCGCCCGGCCGGGGTGGTCGGTTCCCGCAGTTCCGGCAGTCCGTGACGGCATCGCTCGCTCCCTCCCGATCGGTGGCACGTGTCTAGCACCGTTGCCCCGGCCCGGGCCGGTTGGCGGCGGTCGGCGTGGGCCGGCCACCGGGCCGGCCGGGGCCGTGGGGTGACGTGCGGACCCCCCGGTGGTGGGGTAGAACGTCCATCGGTGTCGGGGGAGGGTCGGACGGGCCACGGGTAGCCGTGGCCGACAGTCGAGGGGGAGCATGCTGCCGGTCCGGAAGGCACGGTCGTGAGGGGGTTCTGGTCGTGGCTCGGGCTCAACCTGGGCAAGCGCGCCGGCACGGTGGCCGTGGTCGGCCTGCTGGTCACCGTGGTGCTCGGTGCGGGCATGGTGAAGCTGACCTTCGCCACCGACAACAGCAGCTACCTGAACGCCAACGACCCCACCCTCACCACCAACAACCGCTACGAGGCCCTCTTCGGGAGCGACCCGATCGTCACCATCTTCGCCATGCGACCGGGCACGACGGTGGACAACCTGTTCACCCCGGCCAACCAGGCGGCCATGCTGTCCCTGCAGCAGAAGCTGGACCGCAACCCGGCGGTGTTCACCGTGGTCACGCCGGTCGACGTCCTGACGCTCACCGAACGGCTCGAGCAGGGGCCGAACGGGGTGGTGGCCGACAGCCTCGGGGCGAAGATCCTCCTGTCGGCCTACGACAAGGACCCGTCGCCGGCCAGCCGGGCGCTGCGCGAGAAGAGCCTGCTCGAGCAGAACGCCATCGGGTCGTCCATCCCCGTGGACCAGCGGGTGCTGTCCAACCCGGCCTACGTGCACAACCTCCTGCTCACCCCCGACGGGCAGCTGCGGCCGTCGAACCTCACCATCTTCCCCAACCCGACCCACGCCACCATGGTGATCTACCTGAAGGGCGGGCTGACCATCGCCCAGGAGGCCCAGGCCTACCAGACGGTGTCCGGCACCGTCGCGTCCACCCCGTTCGCCAACGCCACCACCCTCACCACCGGCGTGCCGGCGCTCCTCCAGACGATCAACGACTACCTGCGGGGCGGGATGCTGCGGCTCAGCGCCATCGCCGCCCTGCTGATGATCGTCATCCTGCTGGTGTTCTTCACCGTGCGGTGGCGCCTGCTGCCGTTCGCCATCGTGACCGTGGGCCTGATCTGGGCGTTCGGACTGGCCGGGTACTTCGGGATCCCCATCAGCCTGGGGAGCATCGCCGCCCTGCCCGTGCTGCTCGGGGTGGGCATCGACTACGCCATCCAGATGCACTCGCGGGTCGAGGAGGAGGTGGTGCTCGACCGGGCCGCCCATCCCATCCAGGCCACGGCCCGGAACCTCGGCCCGGCCCTGCTGGTGGTCACCTTCGACGCGGTGTTCGCCTTCCTCGCACTGTGGTTCGCCAAGGTCCCCATGGTCCGCCAGTTCGGTGAGCTGCTGGTCGTGGGCATCATCGCCGTGTGCCTCTGCTCCATCATCGGACCGCTGGCCATCCTCGGGATCCGCGAGTACAAGTCGCCGACCAAGGGCCGGGACTTCAGCCACGGCCGCCTCGGCCGCACCGTGGTGTGGCTGGGCAGCCTGCCGGCCACGGCGGCCGTGCCGCTGGCCCTGGTGGCCGCCGTGGTGTTCGCCGGGGGCCTGGCCTCCGAGGGCCACCTGGTGCTCCAGACGGACCCGCTGCTGTGGGTCAACCCCCACGCCCAGTCGGTGCAGGACATCGCCGTCCTGAAGCAGGAGACCGGGGCCGACAACGTCCTCGGGGTGCTCACCTCCACCAGTTCGCCGTTCAGCGACGCCACGGTGAACTCCGTGCTGGCCTTCACCGCCAAGCAGGAGGCGACCTTCCCCGACCAGCTCTTCCCGGCCACCGGGCTGGTCAACACGGTCAACGACTTCATGGAGGTGCCCGGGGCCACCGAGATACCCCCGACCGGGGCGCAGGTCGAGGCGGTCTACGACCTGGCCCCACCGTCCATCCAGCGGACCCAGGTGGCCGACGGGGGGCGCTACCTCAACATCATCTACCGGGCCCGTACGGCCACCCTGGCCGACTTCCCCCCGGTGATCACCCAGATGCAGGCCGACGGCCACGCCACCCCGGGGGTGACCAACGAACCGACCGGCATCGCCGCGGTGGGGACGGAGTTCGTGGACAACCTGGCGTCGTCGCGGAAGCTGCTCACCTACCTGTCCATCCTCTTCGTCGGGCTCTTCCTCGCCGTCCGGCTGCGCAGTGCCATCCGGTCGCTGCTGTCGCTGGTGCCGGTGCTGATCGCCGTGGGCACGACGGCCATGGTGGCCTTCGCCCTCGGGCTCAAGCTCAGCCCCATGACCGCGGTGGCCGGGCCACTGGTCGTGGCCGTGTGCACCGAATTCACCTCGCTCATCCTGTTGCGGTTCGTGGAGGAACGGGGCCGGGGGCTCGCCCCCCGTGAGGCCATGGACCTGACGGCCTCGCGGACCGGCCGGGCCTTCATGGTCTCGGCCATGGCTGCGGTGGCCGGCGTGGGGGTGCTGGCCACCTCGTCGATGCCCCTGGTCGCCAGTTTCGGGGTGGTGGTGGGGCTGAACGTGGCCGTGGCCCTGCTGAGCGCCCTGGTGGTCCTGCCGCCCATCCTCGTGTGGGCCGACGCCGAGGGTCGGAACTGGGTGTCACGGGGCCTGCTGAAGGACCACGAGGAGGCCCGCACCGGGGAGGCCGGCCCGGGGCACGCCACCGGGGCCGTGGCGCCGTCCGGAGCAGCGGCGCCGGCCCTGCCCCTGGCCGGTCCCTGACCGGGAGACCGGCGCCGGCCACCCGGAGGATCAGGACCGCAGCGCGGCGCAGACGGCGAGCTCGTCCGCCTGCCGCAGCTCGGTGAAGGCGGTCGACGGGGGGTCGTACGTCAGCTGCTGGTTGACGAACACCACGGCCGACCGGGTGCCGGCGGGGTTGGCCGCGGCGAACAGGGTGTAGCCGGGGAAGTTGCCGGTGTGGCCGTAGACGGTGCCGCAGGACGTCTGGTAGCGGAAGATGCCGAGGCCGGCACTGTTGGTCCCCGGGCCCGGTGGGCCGGACTCCCCGGGGATGAACTGCAGCTGGGCCGCCCGGGCGGCGGCGTCGACCAGCGTCCCGGAGGCGTAGGCCCGTATGAAGGTGTCCAGCCCGGCGGCGGTCGAGAGCATGCCCCCCGACGCCCAGGCCAGGGCGGGGTTGAGGGCGGTGCTCACGTCCTCGTGGGAGTCGTCGTCCCCCACGGCGTAGCCGTGCACGTAGGGCTCCGGCAGGGTGGCGTCGTCGGGGAGCGAGGTCGCGGGGGTCCGGAGCGGCCCGGTCACGTACCGGGCCAGGGCGCTGGTGTAGGGGGTGCCCGTGACGGCCTCCACCATCAGACCGACGATGATGTTGTCGGAGTCCGAATAGTCGTACCGGGAGCCCGGAGGGAAGAGTAGGGGCTCGTCGGAGACGTAGCCGAGGAGCTGCATCGGGGTCAGCTGGGCGTGGGGATCGGCTTGGAGCTCCTGGAGGAAATCGGGGCTCTTGATGTAGTCGGGGACCCCGCTGGTGTGGTGGAGCAACTGCGCGAGGGTGACCGGTGCCCAGTCCGCCGGGAGGCCGGGCACCAGCTGCCCGACCGTGGCGGTGAGGGAGAGCTTCCCCTGGCTCACCAGGGACAGGGCGATCGCCCCGCTGTAGGCCTTCGAGATGCTGGCGATCCGGACGGTCTCGTCGGGGGTGATGGCCTGCGTGGACCCGACGACGTTGACCCCGGCCGTGGAGACGTCGACCTGTCCGTCCACGTCGATCAGGGCGATGGCCCCCGGGGGGCCGCCGGGGACCGCCACCAGCTCGCGCAGCTCCTGTTGCAGCGCGCTGGACGGTGAGGCCGCCGGTGCGGGTGACGGTGACGACGACGAGCAGGCGGCGAGGGCCAGCCCGGCCAGGATCACCGCGGCGACGCCGCGGACAGGGAGGTGACGTCGGACCATCGGCGAAGCGTAGCCAGCGGGGGATGATCGTCACCACCGGAGCGCGGGATGGCCGTCGGCGATGTGGCCGGTGTCCTGGTGGTCTGACCGTGGTTTCGCCGACTACCGGCTGTCACCGCACCCGCAATGCCCGGGCGGACCCCGTAACTCCAGGGTCCTGCAATGAAGTCCGTCGGAGTCGGAGCCCGTGGGAGGCCCGGAGCGCGGGCCGGCGGGGGCAGCGGACCGACGCCGGGAAGCTGGTCCCCGGCTGTCGACGTTGCCGTTATTCCCTGCCCGTTCGTTCACGTAATTCCCCACCGGGCTCCGTGAATCGTTCTACTCCATGGCGGCCCCGTTCGCCCGCCGGCGGCTGGCGAGTAGCTCGTTCAGCTGACCGGCGAGATGTTCGGCCGATGGCC
>Ga0302202_10000589_pt1 | contig 47643 bp, 61 predicted proteins | sample II_Bog_N3_3_FD_194579 | JGI IMG/M metagenome (GOLD analysis project Ga0302202, IMG submission 194579) | Peat permafrost microbial communities from Stordalen Mire near Abisko, Sweden - II_Bog_N3_3 | ecosystem: Environmental > Terrestrial > Soil > Wetlands > Peat | place: Sweden: Abisko...
GATGCCTTTCATGGGTTGGAATGTCATTGAAAATAACAGCTTTTAGAACAAGCTATAATTAATCGGGAAAGTGACGTTATTCAGTACCTGATTTTCTCTAACATAAGCCCTATTAACGACTAACGAATTTGGTTATGCCGAACCGACTTTCGAATATAATGATCCCGGGGTCAGGTCCCGTCGCCGACAGGACCTGTTTTTCTGTTAGTTACGACCCACAGGCAACATCCACATTTGGCTATACCGACACGGTGTCGGTATATTCATAGTTAGGCAGCAATATGAACGACCTCGCCGATATCGACCGCATCTTGGGATTCATAGCGGTTGTCGTGGTTGCGCTGGCGAGCGTCGTTAGGTGGCGAAGGTGGCGTACTGCCGCGTGCCTCCTGATGTTGATAGGTAGCATTCTCTGGTTGTCCCGAGCATTGGGATTTGCGGTCTCAACCCTCTTCAATCCTCATGTCTATTCCGTCTGGGACTTCATTTTGCTGTGGATACTACCCCCGCTTGGCGGGCTGTTTTTCTGCGTCGGCTACGCCATGGATTCATTTAGGAAAAAGACACATAGCGCGGATGAGCCTAACCAATCGTCGGAACCGACTCCTGCGTCAGGCACGTCTCCTGCGGGGCAGGAGCCGCGCCTTCCTTAGAGCGGTTCACCTCAACGTTAGGCACTAACATGAATGTGAACTGGGTGCGAATTGTTGGGATACCGTCCGGCGAGGCGCCGTTAGAAATCCGCAAGCAATGGCTTGGGCTCGAGTTGCCTCTGATGCCTGGTCGTTCGAGCGTTTATCAGGTGGGTGCTGGAGGCTTGCTAAGCGGCAAGGCCGCCGCCGATCCGATAATCGGCTACCTGGTTTCAGCGCACGAAGCAGTAGAGATACTCGCATCAAAATCGCCCGACGCAGCAAAGTGGTGGCGTCTCTTTGCCCCCTCCCACATTGCCCCAGGAAAGTCACTCGTGTTCGACGAATATGTTTGTGAGCCTGTCGACCACGCCGCGCCTTCCTTAGAGCGGCTGACCTCAACGTTCGGGCTCGCCTCAGACACCCCTATGAAACTCCATTGGCTATTCGTCGCCATAGCATACCTTTTGGGCGTCATCGCCCTAAGCTACGCTGGGATAGTGTACTCGACTGGCGGATCGTTTGCGATTTGGAGCCCTGGTCATAATATTGACTATTTCCTCAACATCCACGCGGGCCTTTTGGAGAAGGCAGGCATCGCAATTGGAGCGCTCACATTCTCACTCTATTTCGGGTTGCTCCTTGCGTTCAGAAAAATTCGACAGCTTGAGCTGCAAATCGCAACCATTCGGTCTCGGTCGAACCAATCGACGGAACCGACCCCTTCCTCGGGCACGCCTCCTGCGGGGCAGGAGCCGCGCCTTCCTTAGATGACATGAAGCCGACAGGCGGCGGAAAATCCGCCAACCTGCCGGCTGATGAACTCTAACAACACACAAAATAATCCGGAACGTGCTCTCGTCGAGACGGGAGTGATCATCAAGTTGGGTTTGGACGTCCACGCAGCGAAGGTGGCGATCTGCGTGCAAATCGACGGGGCAACGCCCCGCCCGTCGCAGATGGTACCGAGCGAGCGGGTGATGGGATGGATCTCTGCTTTGCGAGCGAGATATCCTGGTGCGCGTGTCGTGAGTTGCTATGAGGCGGGACCTATCGGCTACCCGGCTCTTCAAGGAGATGCGTCGTCAAGGACTTGGTTTCGTCTCCCTCTGCCAGCCTGCCCGCTCCGCTGTAGAAGCCCGTGCAGGAAACCGCTCCGTGGAGGGATCCGTCAACGTCTTTGCCAACCCACCAGCCGGGAGCAACCTCGAAGACCCTTGTGGAGGAATCGATGTGCTTGATCATCTCCGAAACCCCCTCGCTGTTGTCGTCCCTGCACTGGACCGTCCCGCTAAGCTCGTCGTAGCGCGCCGCCAGCGCCCGGGCCTTGCCGAGAATCTCCCCCTCCCAGATTAGAACCTCAAAGAGGGCCTTCGCCTCCTCCATCACCTTCTGACCGTGGGGTGCAAAAGCTTCACCTAGTCCCTGGTGGGCGAAGGAAACCTCGGCCTCGGTAGCCTTGGCCTTTGCGAGGACCCCTGAGGCCTCCAATAGCGCCTTGGCCTGCAAGTCCGTGTTAGAAACAGAGGCAAGGACCGTCATGTCCTTCTTTAGGTCGTCCAAGCGCTCCTGGCTGGCGAGGTGGACCTTCGCAGCTTTGCCGTTGCCCTTCATCGGGGTGGGCGCTGGCGACGCTTCACTCTGCGCCGCCTTTTCGAGCAGGGATATAACCTTCCCCTGTCTTGTCGCTGGGTTAAACCAATCGAGAAGGTCCGCGTCGTCCTCGTGAAGATCGTGGTACCCGTGAACCCTGGCCCCCGTTGGGATGTGCGTCGCCTCAACGCGGATATCTGACTGCCAGCCCATATCGCTATCGATCTCAACCGTTGCATCCCATTCGCCCGTAAAAAAGGTCCACGTAAAGAGTGCCAGCACCGGCGCGAGGAGGTTTTCCTCTTCGGGGAGGAGTTCCTCGCTACCCCATGTCTTCTGAAGGAGATTTCCGGCCGCCCCCAGTGCATCCCACCCGGGAGCGAGGGCGTTCACTGCGGCCAGCTTCTTCCCCAGACTCGCAATGTGGAGGGACTTCAGCCGCTCCTTGAGGTCCTTGGGAAGCGGTGCGCCTTCATCCGCGATCAGGGAGGACGGGATTTCAACCATCTCGCTGAGCAACGCAACGTGCTCGGATCCTAAGGGCTGATCACTCCAAAGGTTGGCAAAGAGCCCCCAAGGGCCGCGAGAGGAGACAAGCTTCAGGGGATCGTGCAAATCCCCGACGAAGACACGCCTGTCGGTCAATACTGGGCCGTCGGGGATAAGGGCCGCCGGAATCATGCGGGTTCCCGTGGAGCCCACGAGGGAGCCGTCCTTGGCCCACCTGGCGCTTGCCAGAACGTCGACACGTTCCTCTCCGCCCCGCTTGCTAGGCGAGGAGAAGCGGACCAGCAGGTCGCCGTCCCCCCTTACGGCCAGATTGACGACCCGGTGGAGGTCCATCCCGTAACCGCTCACGAACAATCCCTCAAAGCGGGGATCGGCGGACTGCGCCCTCTCCCCTTCGGCCCACGAAGCAATCGCATCGCTGGCCTTTTTGGTGCAAGTCGTCGCCCTGGCGGCAATCTCATCCCCTAGTGACGGGCCCTTCGGCGCGGGCACAGGGGAAAGGAGTTCCAGATCAAAGAGGGTATCCGAGGAAGGCACGGGAAAAGATACGTTCATCTCATAGGGCAGAGAACCGGGGCGATCACGCGGCCGGTCTCAGGGAGAGCAACTGCTGAAGGGCGTGCAAATCGACCTTGCTCATAGCCTGAACAAGGTTTCGCGTCCGCTCGGCGTTCTGCTTGGGCTCGTTCCTCATTTCTAGGATCGCATCGGCGGCGGCCCGGAAGAGCTTTAGTCCCTCCTGGGTGTGCAGAGGCGATTCAGCATCAACCGAGGGATCAATCGCAGCGATGAGGGCGTCAACGAGTCCGAAGGTCTTCAGCCTGTCGTGGGCGTGTGCGGAATAGTCGCAAAAGACGGAGTTCTGGAGGGTAGAAGCCTTAACCTTTGCTCCTTTCATCAGGAGAATGCGTATGACCTCTATGCGCGACTCGTAAGTCTCTCCGTTGCTCGGCGAGCCGGGGTGTAAGTGGTCGGAGAGAGGAGCATATCGTGAACGGGTTGAATTGTTCACGAGAGATACGGGGACTCCTCTCGCCGGCGGACCAGCAATGGTCGGCTCAAAAAAGGAGTGAAGCCGGGATACGTGGCCCCGGGGATGGCGGGTAACCTGCGACTAATCCAAAGATCCTATCTCTTCCGCTTGGCCTTACGCTTTGGGGGTTCGGCCGCGATCGGGGCCTCGAACTTGGGGTCAAGGATCCGGCTCACGATCACCTCGAGGCTAACCGAACCCTCCAAATACGGGATAAGCAGTCGAAGGGTATTTTCCCGCTGCTTCACTACGGCGTTCGATGTCTTGGGGTCGTCATGTATCACCTCCAAGAGCGCTCGAGCCTTGGGAAGGACCATGTCGGACTGAAAATTAGCAGGGATCCTGGGGAGCGAGTCATCTCCGGCGCTCAGGATGATGGGCTCGTTATTCCTGCGGTGCTTGTTTCGCGTGTAAGCCTGTCTGGCATCGAGGTGCTTCGGCATGATGCGGGAATCGGCCGCGTCAGCCTTCTTTTTTGCACACTCCAGGAGCTTGACTAGATTTGCCCCGGAGTGTCCTTCCTTCTGAAGGTCGACAAGCATGGTGGCCGTCATCTTGGATGTCCGGACCAGCTCTTGGGCCTCGCTCGGTGCCCCCGCTAGGAGCTTAAGGTCGCAAATATACATCGGCGAGTACCCGAGCTTACCCGCGATCTTGGTGTCCGTCCACCCGAGGTCTATGAGTTTCGCGACGCCCTTTGCTTGCTCGAGCGGGGTGAACGGCTTGCCGCCGTTGCGAGTAAACTGCTGGATGATCGAATCGCTTCGGTTTTCGACGCCCTTCACGATGCGTGCCGGGATAAACCCCTTGTTCAGCGTATCCGGAAGCTGGGCCTTCTGCGTTGAAAAGAGAGCCATGGCCTTGCGCAAAGCCGTAATCCTGCGGTGGCCGGCACGAAGGATGAAGACACCCGGTTCTCCGCCTGCTTGGACGTGAATCGGCTGCTGAACCCCGTTTTGGATGATGGAGTTCATGAGCTCGTCTATATTGCCGAGGTCCTCGCGGAGGTTATATCCCTCCTCAATCAGTATCCTACCCTCGGATGGGGTGGCATTTAGGTAGGTAAAGTCGTCGGCTTTCTTGGACATCGTGCCCTGATCGTAGCACATGGCCTGATTTTGCCCAAAAAACCGGGGGTCACGGAAGGGGGAGGGGGCCCTGGGCTGTGCTATAACATCAGCAACACCATGAATCCAAGCACCCCGGTCACCGCGATAAAGGATCTCCGCAAGAACCCAGACGGGTCACTATCCTACACCGTGGAAGGCAGCTCGGTCGTCTACAGGGCCGAGGACGGAGTCCCGGGCACCCCTGGGAGCAACGTCCATGCGGCAATCCTTCTCGCGTACGAATTGGCTGAGATGCGCCGCCAGCACGAAGAGCATGAGGCCTCGAAGCTGAAAGCCGCGGAGCCCGCCGCCCCCCCCATTCCCACCCCAGAGGTAACGATCGATACCCCGGCGAAGCCGTCGTGGTTCCGTCGGTTCCTGGCCGCCGCTATCGCTGCTGTAAAGCAGAAGGTCCCGTTCACGAGGGCGTCCGCTCCGAAACCTGTCACCTTGGATGTCTTTCAAATGCGGGCGCTCGAGCGAGCAAAGGCTGAAAAAGCCAATGCACCTGCGAGCCCCGCCCAACCTTTACAGTCTCCGTCCGCAAACGCGCCGGTCCCTGCCCCCGTTCCTCAGGCCGCCAAAGCCCCCGCTCCGGCGCAAGACGAACGTGCGCGCCAAATGCAGGCCGACGCCCGCGCTAGGGCGGAACGTGTCGCAGAGGCGAAGGAGCCCAAGAAGGAAGGCTTCTTCAAGCGGATGGCCTCCAATGTCAGGCGGATGCTAGGGGGAAGAAGCGGCTCGATGCTTAACGATCCGCCCCTGCTGGACCGGATGGCTGGCCGCTTGGAGGCCGATCGTGCAGGCAAGTCTCCCGATGTTGGAATCCCTCCCTTGCTGGATCCCGCAGCCCCCACAGCCGTCGAACCACCGGTCAAATCTGCGACCCCGACGGTCGCTCAGGACCTGCTGTTCAAGTCCATCTCGTCGACGCCGGAGGGTTACAAGGTCGTCTTTGGCGATGGCTACGAGATGGCGGTGCCGAAGGATTCCAAGGAAGCTCCCGCCTTCGCCCGCGCGTTCACTCAAGTCACGCTGCTGACGCAGCTGTACCAGCAGATGTCCGTGGATCTGACTTCCCAGATTGCGGAGCAGCATCGCAAGACCGAGCAGCTGGTCCAGAAACCCACGCCGCAGGAGGGTCAGATCGTCCGCATGCCGCCCGGGCCAAATGGTATTTCCCGGTACGGAGTTGAGATGCCCAACAATCAGTGGCACGCGCTCAATCTCTCTCCCGGTGAACTCAAACTCCTCGACGCGCAAAAGAAGCCCGGCAAGGCAATGATCCTCGCTAGCTCTTCGGCCCCGGTTGTCCTCGATCAGTTGCAGGTCAGCGATTCGCAGGGCTTCGTCCCCGTATCCCAATTGATCGCTGAGTCCGTCGTCATAGAAGCCTACCTCGCGAATAAGCCCAAGAAATCATCTGGGAAAAAGGCGACCCCGGAGAAGTCCCCATCTAAAGACGTGCCTACTTCCCCCGCAGAAACGAGCGTTCAGTCCGAGAATGCGCCCCCGGTGCATAAGGATGCCCCGTCCGTGGAGTCCTCCGCTTCGCCGGTAACTCCGATCAGTGCTGAGGCCCCATCCAGGACGGAGCCCTCGGCCCCGGAGGAAACACAGGTTCAGGAAGCCGCAGCCGCAAAGGTCGAACCTGCGGCGCCGGAGTCCTCTGCTCCGGAAATTACCGCTGAGACGCATGCCGAAGTCCCCACCGCAGTCGAGGAGCCAGGCGTCTCGTTCGAGGACCTGCCGAAGGCCCCCAACGAAGCAAGCACGGAGCAAGCGGCTGCCGAGCCGCCCGCGGTGGACAACACCGAGCGCGGGGTCTTGGTCGCCGTGCTGCCCGAGTCCGATGGCTGGGCCAAAGGGTGCGCACGCATGTCGATCGGTCTCGAATCCGGCCTTTACGATGTCTCATTGAGCGCCAAAGAGCAGGCCGCCGTGACCGAGTTCTTCGCAAAGAACGCCGCCGACCCTGCTCACCCAAGCGAGGTCGCGGTCGAACGCGGCCTCGATACCTGCACCCTCAAGGGCTTCTATTCTCCGACGAATCCGGCGGCCATGACCCCGGCAATAGAGGTTATTGGGGCGGAACTCACGGCTGCTCCTTCGCACAACGAAACCCTCGCTCAGGAGTGGATCAAGCGCCAGGGGGCGGCGAAGGCCGGATTGGCTCAGTCTGCCTTCGGCGACTATGTGTCCGCGGACAAGCCGGCGGAAATGTCGATGGTTTGATGAAACCTTCAACCGTTCCGATGAGAACTCGATGCCCAGCTTTGCTGCTTCTTGCGGCAACCGTTGTCTTGCTCGGAGCTTGTTCCACGGCCCCTGCGCCGACACCGGCGGTTTCCTCACAGTCGGCCGAAAACCTGTTGGTGTTGCATCAGATGATGATGCATTTGGTCGCCGAATCGGGAAAGGCACCCTTGCCTTCTTCTGTGGGATCGGCCGCTGGGGGGCTCTAGTTTTGGCGCGTAGCCTGTGGGCATAAGGTTCCCAGCAAAGCAGCTTTCGCCGATTCGACTGGGAGTATGCCATCGGGCCTTGGATTTCACAACGGGCTGGAAGGCTACCTCCCGAAACAGAAACGACTAAGTGTGACGGGGCCGCTGGCCTAATTCGGGGGACTTGTGGCTGCCTGTCTCTGGAATCAGCCGATATAGCCCATTGCGAATGATAAAAATCATTTCCTTAAAAGGCATTTCCGATCCTCAGACCATTACTTAGACGAAGGCGGGAGAGTTTCAAAGCTTTGATATACCTAATTTTGCACGATCTACGCTTAGGCGTTAGGCAGGGGGGCTTAGGCGTTGGTCAGTACAGGAATCCCCTATGACTTAGGCGTTGGTCAGGCCCCTTAGGCGTTGGTCAGGTACTTAGGCGTTGGTCAGGCCTGCCGCCTTCTTTGAGTCCCCAACAGCCCATTCCTGGAATTCTCTGCGCATGAGGCCCCCGATGAACTTTCCCATGTCGTCGATTCCTCCCTGCCCGGACTCTTGGCTCTCCACCTTCCTCTTTGCAGCCTGCGCCTCCCCGATTGCGCAGTCGAAAGCGATGGTCCCAACGAAGGACCTCACCAACTCGAGGTATCTGCGGTCTTTATCGACTGGATAGCCGAGTTCCTTCAATTGCTCGATCTCGTAGGGTAGAAGAGCCCTGCAAGAGGGTTTTTGAAGCGCCACAAAATCAGCATGGGTCCTCCCGAGATTCCTCCATATCTCCATGAGCTTACCGTCTTGCTCCCATGACTGACCCTGGGCGGAGGTTTCGGCCCAGGAGACGACATTGAATCCGTTGCCCGCAGCGTTAACCCGCAGCTGCTCCTCCACCCGGAGCCTGCCCCCAAAGGTCCTCTTTCCGTTGAGCTGCTTCAGAAGGCTCATACCGCCGCTACTGCGGCCCGGTCGTTCAAATACCTGGCGAAGCTGGCTGAGATATTTCGGGACCGGAAGCCCGAGCGCGCGGAGAAGCTTCGCTGCATCCCTAAGAGAGGGGTTCGCCTCGGATACTTCAGGGTTGTGAGCGGCCGGCACGAGCAGCATGTAGGCTGCGGCTGCGTTGTCGCTCCACATGGAATCCACCACTTCGGGGAGCACTTTCCAGCATTGGGACCAATTTATCAGAGCGCGGAAGAAATCCTCGTGCAACGTGACTTCGCGCAGCACGCGGTATTCGATGTTCTCCTCTTTCTCTCGTTCGTCCGCATTTTCCGTGTCCACGCCGTCGCGGTAATAAATCTCAGGATTGTATTGAAGCAATTGGAGCGAGTCTACGCTCCGCCCCCGGACCTTGTGAAACCATGTCCTGCGCAGTTCATTGAGCGTTTTACGAAGTGCTTTACGAACGTTGTTGCCGTCGGATGAAAGGAAGTCGCTGTACTGAACCGGGATGGTCGAAGAATTGGAATTCCCCCTCTGGATGAGTTTGAGTAGAACCCGGAAGTGGCGAAAACACAGGGCGGGGCACAGCTGGTCAGGGGATCCGCCCATGCTGCTTACTCCCCCTATGTGCAACGTGTACGCATCCCCGTCCAGAGTCGTGACCGGCAGCACGATCGGACCCGCCGGGTTAACGGGGAAAAGCATGCCCTTCGGGATCCTTGCGACCTTCGGGCCCGCGGCCCTGATCTCATCCACCTCGTTCACGGTGCGTCCTCGAACGGGAGTTCTGGCCCCAGTGCGGCATTCGCCTTCCTGGGTTTCTCCTCAAAAGGCGGGTCGACCTCCTTGTAGAGCTCGAGCCATTGGCCGGCCTGCTTTGTGAATCTCAGCCCCCTATGCGTCCCCGGCGGCCCCTTTTCCAGATAGCCCTTTTTGGTGAGCGGATCGAGGTACGGCGCTGGGTTTGGGCTATTGATCCCCGCGGCGGCGGCTATCTCCCGTAAGGACGGCATGACGCCGTTCTGTTGCCTCTGGAGCAGGTAGATTGCCCTGAGGATCCCCGCTTGGCGCGGGGTAAGGGGAGGGAAAGGTTTAGAGGTAATGGCCGTGTCCGGATATGGGCGTAGAAGCAGAAAAGGCCTCTGTCGATGTAAATAATGCGTAAGGTGAACGAATCGGCTTATAGAGGGGGGAAAACCGTTTTACGCCAAAATGTACACCTTATGCACTCTCCTACCCTGTCCAGCTTACGTGCTCTTGGCCGCGGCTGGCCCCATATCGACCCTTAATTGATGGCGGTGGAGCACCTTTCTGCACCGAAACCAATAAACCTGCAACAAGCGTTATATCAGCGAGTTAAGATACTTGAATTTAGGGAATAAAGAACCGCATAAAACGATGGGCAAACAGTAATAAACGTTGCCGAAGAATATTAAATGTTGCGAACGCGCATAAAAAGTAGCAATGTCCCATGAATCGACTGCCATGCCTCGAACCATCATCCGCCCGACGATCCAAGAAACCTCCGCGATAGATTCCCTGTTCCGGAAGCGCGCCCTGTCTCCGTCGAATCACAGGAAACTGTGCATCCTCTCCGAGTGGGCCAATGGGGCCTCGATGAAGAACGCCGGTCTGGCGCAGAGCCCCAAGTGCTGTCGCGAGACGGTGCGTAAGATTGTAAGGGCATACGCAGCCAAGGGGCTGTCGATGTTCAGCGAGGAGGCCTCCCGCGGGAGGGGCCGTCCCAAGGTCCCCGAATCGGTGAGCCGAGCCGTCGTTGCCAGGCTATCGGAATCGTTCACCGCCGGCCGCCCGCTCAGTTATGCCGTGGTGGCAACGGAGCACGGAATCTCGGAGAGCAAGGTAGGGCAGATAGCCAAGGGAGCCAAATTGGACGCCAAGCATCGGCGGGGCGCGGTAGCTCCCCCACCCTAGCCTGTCCGTCCAGTCCATCGTACCTTCTTGGTGAGAGATGGGGCGTGAGCCTGAGCCTGCGCCCCATCCCCTAGCGATGACCTTAGCGAAGCTCGTAGATTTCCACGAGTGCGACGCCCGTTGCGCCGTTCGCACCCGTCACCTGCGCCGTGTAGGCCCCCGTGGGGAGCGTCACGACTATTGCCGAGTCGTTGGAGCCAGAGGCAAGGGCGAACGCACCGACCTTAGCGGATAGGGCCGCAGTGAGGCGCTGGACAACGATGCCACCTGTCGCCGCATTGCCGACACCGGGCGCATTATTCCACCCACTGTTGACTGCAACGGTTCCGCTGCTGCTGGAGAGCGTAAGGGTGGCATTCGTCAGGGCACCCGAGAGCCCAAAACCTGCGAGAGCGGGACCGTCGCCACGGATAATGACAGTCTGGGGCGTGTTCCCCCCGATCACGAACCCGCCGATCAGGATGTTTGCCCCTGTGCCGACATAGGCGCGGGCCGAAATATTAACGAGCCTGTCCGTCGGAGCTAGAGCGTCGGCGTCGTAAACCTCGGCCAAGGCGACACCATCGTTCGTCGTCTCGGAAATTACCTGGGCCGTGTAGGGGCCGGCGGCGAGGGTTTCAAGGAGTGCCGTGTCATGGGAACCAACGGGGAGCGCGTAAGCACCAACGGCTGTAAACGTCGCGTCCAAAGAAGTGCTCCACGAGTCGGTCGTGGCAAGAGTCGTACTGCTCGAAACGAGAGTGAGTTGCGGGTCGGGCAGAAACCCCGTCACGTTGAACGCCGCAAGGGACGGACCGTCGCCACGGATGAGCAAGGTCTTGCTGTCCGGACCAGTCGTCACGAAACCCGCGATCAACTGGTTGGCCCCGCCCGAGCCACTCTGCGAGTAAGCCCGCGCCGACAGGTTAACAAGCCATGCATCGGTCGTGACGGTGAGCGTCCCTGCATCCGCGGTCACCGTGGCCTCGGTGGCGCTCGAAGCGGCAACCGTGTAGTCGCCTTGGTTGGCGGCTGTTGGATACACCGTGTACTGGTAATTGGTCGCGCCCTCAATGGCTGCGCCGTTCAAGTACCACTGGTAGGCGGTCGGATTGCCGGTGGTGGTCGCAGTCAGGGTGATTGGGGCGGACCCGTTCGTTACGGAACCAGAGGGAAGAGGCTGAGCAACCGACACCGTGATCGGCGCTACAGGGGGCGTGAACACGCCCTTGCTGATCGTGTTGCCGCTGCTGTTGGTGACATAGATGTTTCCATTCTGGTCGATGGCGATGCCACACGGGGAACTGAAGCCTGCCTTGGGACCCGAACCCTGGTCGCCGTCCCTCATCCCCGGCTCTCCTGCGCAGGTGGTGACGACAGCGTCGGGAGTGATCCGGCGGACAATCTCGCCACCGGAGTCGGTGACCAGCAGGTTGCCGTTCGTGTCGAAGGCGAGGAAAATCGGAGCCGCAAACGATGCCGCCGCCCCGGTTCCATCTTGGCAAATCTCCATATCGCGAGCCGTGCCTGCGAAGGTCGTGACGACTCCTGCCGGGGTCAGCTTGCGGATACATGAGCACCAGGGAGGTAGCCCCGTCGACGTCGTAGTCGCCGAAGATCGAGATTGCCTGCCCCTCCTGAATCGCTGTGAAGAGTCGTTCGGCGGCCAGGCTGAAATCCCTAAGGACGGTAACGGGATTAGCCCCCATTGGGGTTTCCGAGAGAAATGCGTCAACCAGACCGTCCGTGGCACACCCCCGGGCCTTGGCTACCGCTATCGCAATGTTCTCCGGTGTCGGCTCCTTGAGGCCTGCGGAGTGGTCAATGACGCGGAAGGTTTGGGCGGTAGCTGGCATTGAGGAGAGATACGTTCCCTCCCCTTATCCTAGCACCGCCTCAATCGATTTTGATCGAGTTGAGCATCTCATGATATTCTGGGGCATGCGTAACCGTCCCCTTGGTGTCCTTCACCAGGAACCAAAGCGTCGACCCGTCCGGCGGCCCATCGATTCTGAGGCGCAAATCGCGGGCCTTTTTCGCCGGGAAACGGATCCTCAGAAGCTGGTGGGCGTTCTTGGGGTCGTTGACCTCGCAGATAAAGTCCAAGGTCCTGGTGGTTTCGCCCCGGTTATAGACCCGGGCAATGATGGTCAGCGTGCTTCCGTTCGGAGTGTTCCTCGCCTCGAGAACTGGCAGCGAGATGTCATTTGCCAGCGCAATCCGGTAGTCGAGTTGCTCCCTTATGGGAAAGACGTTGGTTGCGACAGTCGTAATGGGCTTCGAGACGTCGAGGCTCATCAACTCTCCGACGTCGGCGTTGGCGGCGTCAGTATCCGACATCGTGGCGACGATATGGACGGGGGCTTGCGTGCCCGTTTTGGCGACCGGCTTTGCGACCGGTGCCGTGGCGCAACCGGCAAGGCCGGAGGCGAGAAGGAGGATGATGGTGTTAGAGCGCAAGGGATGGGTGGTACTCCCGGAGTGTAGCACCTTGCCGCAACCTCGGTCCGCAGGCGGTGTACTTTAGAGCGCCCTCTTGGGGGGCTAAAGTAGTTTCCATATTAGGCCGCCTCGTGTGCGGCATTAGCCCTGACTGCGTGGTGTCCCCACGAGCCCACTACCTCGCGCCCACTACTTCTTTTCTGGCACTGTAACCGTCGGCCCCTCGGCGGACTTATGGCTCTCAATGAACTTGAGGGCGTCCGAGGTAGCGACGGAAATGCTCCCCACGTTGGACATGGAGGATGCGAGAGCCTTGGCGGATGCGTCGGTGACAGAAGCCGTCCCCTCGATTCGGGAAACAACCGCATCCAGCTTAGCCAGATCCGCTGCATACCTGGCCTGGTCCACCCGGGTTGAATAGACGGCTACCGCCAGAACAACGTTCGCCGCCAAACTAATCCCCAGAAGCGCCCACGGCCACGGATTGCTCCTGATCGACGCGGGGGAAGCCGCGGTCATCCGATCGTCGAGGGTGGCCTCAATGGCCTCTACCAAGGCACGGTCCTTCGGGTTCTTCATGCCAGCTGCTTCTAGGATTTGGAGGGATTTCGTGTTCATGGGAGGAGTATGTCTTTGTTCTTCAGGAATTCTGATTCAAGCTTCTCGATCATAAATTCTGCGTCCGTATGGCTGCGCCAAGCGAGGGATTCGTCGGCCATGACCATCCGGAGCGTACGGCGCCGCTCCCCGTTGAAGAAGTCCTCAGCGAGCGGCGGCTCTGCCTGGAGGACGGGCATCTCGCGCTTCACCTTGTCCTTGTCGATCATCCGAAAATCGGTCCCGTCCCGGTAGTTTTTGACAAGAAGAACCCTCCCCTTCGAGAGCTGGTTAACGAATTCGAAGTTCTTGTTGTAGAAGGCAGCGGCTTCCGGGTCATTGGCGCAGACGACAACGAGGAAGGTAAACTCGTAGCCGGCCTTCAGGAACGGCGTGTAGGCGCGCCTCTCATGGAGCCAGACGCTGAACATCGAGAAAGCGGAGGCCCCGAAGTCCACGAGGATGTTGGCTCCGGACTTCGTAAGCTCTACCAGCTGGTCCAAGGGGGCCAGAGACGGGTCGGTGCGCTGGGTCCCCTCGTTAAAGATGGCCAGAGGGATCTGGGTGGCCAGATTGTCTCCAAAATAGCGACTCATCGTGAACTCGAGCTTCTGCTCGATCTCCACGAGGTTCCACATTGGGGCCGCTCCCTGCCCTTGAATCCATTCCCACAGGTGGGCCGCGAGCCAGCTCTTGGACTGCCCTCCCTTGTCCTGGATGATAGCGACGAACCGCTTGCTCACGGCTTTGCCCCCTTGTGCATCTGTTGGGTGAGATCCTTTATGGCGGATTGCGCCGGGGGGGGTGGAAGGTGCAGGTCCGCCCCTCCGTAGGTCGGCTCCTCCCCCACTCCGGCCTTTGGAGCCATGGCGGGAGCGACGGGGGGCTTGATGCGCTTTGACCCGGGTTTCGGACCCCTCTTCTTTTTAACACTTGTTGCCCTAGGTTCGGGCCTTTCCCACTTCTTCCCAGCAGCTATCGGTTCGAAAAACGGGAGTATCTTGTAATGTCCGAACCTGCCAAACAAATGCTTCTCCAGAGGTCCAAAATCGCTCCGGCTAAGGGACTCCCCAAACTGGTCGATGAGGTCGAGGGCGTCCTTGAAAAAGCCCGGAGAGACCCCCTCCATCTTTGCCACCTGGCGGAGCGAAATCTGCTCTCTGTAGAACTGCTTGTGAATCTCGGCAAACCGGTCCCGGACAAAGAGGAATATCTTTGCTCCCGGGAAGCCTCCGTTAACGATTCGCACCCTGCGCAGGGGGCGAGAAAGATTGATCGGCGGTAAATCGGCCATGCCGGGTAAGAGAGCACTCCCCTACCCTAAGGGCAAGCGAAAACGAGACCGCGAACGCGTCTCTGCGCGCGACAGGAGACAAGGCAGTAGTCATGACAGGAGACGCGCAAATTGACATGACCATTGGCTAGGCAATATCATCGCGGGAAGCCCGCAAACGAGCCAGTAAACAAGCCCGAGAACAAGTCTAGTTCCAAAAATGACCCATTTTCACGTCGTTAGGATTGATTCGTTGCATCAACGGTAGCCGAATCAATGGCGGCAGTGCCAGTTAAGCGGGGCTAGCCAGCGAACGAGAGCGGGAACACGAGCGGGGCCATGATAGAAGACAAGCCCGGGCTTGCGCAGAGACACGCGAGCGAGCACGGGAATGGCCCGTCTACCGGTGAAGATTGTTAGCTAGAATACAAGAGCAAGAGCAAGGGCGCACGCGAGAGCAAAGACAAGAGCGAGAACGGATGCATAGAACCGCTATATGCGATGGATCAAAGGATTCCAAAAGCGTTGCCAGTTCCACGTGGAACAATAGGGCAGGGGGGCTTGCCGGGACTTCTTCACTCTGGGAAATTTCTCAAAAACCAGGCGGGTCATGTAAAATGAGCACAAGGAGGGCATTTTCGGGGTTCCAGAGGGGAGCGTGCGGGCGAGGGGCACCTTGAACCGCTTCCGGACGGGTTAATTGGGCGTGGAACCTCCCTTTGATGCGTTGGGATAATTGAGGACTCGGCAGCTGCGGTTGCCGAGCGGCAGAGTTGGTAGATATCCCGAGATTGAGGCTAATTACCTGGAGCCTAATTAGCCGGATTTTGCCCGACTGATCGTCAGCTGCAGGAGACGAACGGGGTCCGCTCGATAGGCGTCGATGGCCTCTTTGTCGGACTCAATGAGGGCGCTCAAGGACAGATCGATGGTCGTCTGTGCGGCGAGAAGGACTCCTTGAAAGTACTGGGCCAACTGGTCAGACCAACCCTGGTCTGTGCGGTACCGAAAGATTCTCGACTGTTCAGAGTTCGCCGTCGCATCAAGGGTGATCTCGAGGCTGAAAGGAGGCCGAATGGTGACCAGCAGCGCGGAGGCTATCCTCGGGAACCGCAGGTCATACACCTCGGCAAAGAAGAAAATATAAAGCGGACGGGGCAGGCTGGTGGCCAGCGTCCCGAGGTTGCCCATGCGAGCCTGACGACAGAGTGCGCGGAAGATGGAGCGGTTCATTTAGGAGAGGGACGCCAAAGAGGGGTGTCCAAAGCCGGCCGAAGCCGAACCAATCAATTCCCGACAGCCAGGGGCTTGTGCCGGTCCCCGGCTTCCCTGGACGCCAGCGCATCCGCACGGGCCTTTCCCAGCGGGTTGGCCTCGGCGGTCTCGAACGTCCGGACGGTGTAGCCCTCGGCCTTCGCAAAATCGGCCGCCTTCTGGAGATCCTCCTCAACCCCTTCGTTGACCCAGACCAAAGCTTCCGCCTTGGGGCAGGACTCAACCGAGGGACGCCAATTGACGCCGTCGAAACGCTCCATTTTTCCGGTTTCTCTAACGCCGTCCATGGTGACGCGCACCAGGACAATCGTGAGGGGAAACACTAGAGGGGCGGCGGTCTTCGTTTTCATGCGAGAGAGGTACGCCAAAAAGAGCCGGAGCAATTGCCCCGGCTCGCACAGTTCCCCTTCCAAAGGCCCGGCTATTAGGAAACCCGGGCAGGGAACGACAAGCGCTTCGAGAGACGCGCCTGGGCGAAAAGGATGCTCACAGCCGAAAGCAATACGGCTGCTCCGTAGATGAGCCCCAGATTGCGGTCGACGGTCTGGAAGTTCACCTCGGGGCGCACGGCCACCACGCAAAGGGCGGTCGCAAGGCTGAACCAGATCCACAAGGGGGCGAGGATCGCCGCGAGCACCCGCTCTTCCTTCAATTGCGGACGGTGGAAACCCAGCATCAACCCAACCCCCAATCCAAAAATAACGAGGCACGCCAGAAGGATGCTGCCGTTAAATGCGATAAGCTGAGGGGAGGAGTGGAGGTTCATGCGCAAAAGGGTGCAGGGAGATTCAGGTCGCAGGACTTGGCTGGCAACCTCTCAACCTAGTTAAGGAAAAACCGGGGCCGGTGGACGTAGCGTTCTGCCGACCCCGGAACCTTAACTACAACGACTTTGAATTCTCCTAACAAATGATAGCATACGGCTTACGCCGCAAGCAAAGAGCCGCGCCGGTCATGCCACTCACCTCGGCCCGAGTTGTCTCTGACCCAGAGGACGACCACGAAAAGCCCGTCATCATTCTTGGCCCATGAGGAATTGATCCCGTCGCTGGTGTACCCATCGCTCGCGCTCGCGATGCCTTCGAGGAAACCGCACAGCCGGGCCTCATTGTCGAAGGCGTGGACATCGAAGGCCCCGCCATCAGACAACCCCTTCGGGGCGGTCTTCTGAGTCAGCTTGCGCGATCGGCCTTCCGGCTTCAACACGCAGTAGCCTTCGCTTTCTGCGCAACGATAGACGGGTACTTGAGGGAGGGGGGATGGTTTCATTGGGAAGAGAGTACGGAGGAGGGAGGGATCCCTTAAGGGAGGATGTCTTCACGGGTCATCCAGACGGCAAGCGAATGGCCGGGGATGCGGAGGGAACAGACCGATCCGTTGCGGGCGGAGGAAACGATTGGGGCGTGGAGCCCGCAGAAGGGGGACTCGGCGGCGATGATCAGGACGATGGCCCCGCGGGACATGGAATTGTCGGCAATTGCCTCGCTGGCGCTTGCGGAACTGGTGTCGGTGTCGGCGAGGGGGGATTTCATGGGATTCATGTCGATAGTGTACGTGGGGCGGCGCGATCAGCGCAGGCCCAAGGTCGCCGACCGTCGCCCCAGTCAGGCTTTCCGCGCGCGAAAACTCGGCGAGACTGGGGTGCAGGGTGGATGCGCGAACGTGTCGACCACCGGAAGGTCCCAGAAATGAGCCGGCGCGGCGTCGGCCAGGATGCGGCCGATGTCGTACGACGGGGCTTTCGTTGAATTCGTCATGGAGGAAAGTTACAAAAGGCTCACTTGCTGGGCACGGGCAGCCCGAATGCCTCGAACACCAGGTCGCGGACGTCGAGCCGGTGGCCGGCGACACCGCGCTCCAAAAGAAGTCCAAAGTCGATGCGTTCGATCCAGATGACCGGGATCTCGGAATACCCGCGCTCCGTGGCCGCGACCCAGCGGCGGTGACCGTCCTGGAGGAGATAATCTCCGGTTGCCTCGTTGCGGGTGGCAAAGACCGGCGGAATCCCGGACGCAACCCAGCCGGCCTTTATGGCCTCGCGCAGTTCGTAGGGCGGCTCCTTTTCCCCGCGGAGAATGTTCGGCGCTTCGCTCAGCTCGAGGTCCTTGGGGTTAACGAGATCGAAACCAACCGAGCAGGTAAAACCTTCGATGGCGACCGCCTCCTTGCGGAGCTTGCCGCAGTTGAAGGCCTCGAAGAGCCGGATGAGGGAGTCCTGAAAGGAGGTGAAGGTCGTGGCAGGCATGCGGGAGAGTTACGAATGGAGGACTATCTCGGAGAACTCCGGTTCGGTCGCCGGCTGGTCCGCGCCCCGGTAGGTGGCCTGGCGTGCGCGCAGGCTCTCTCGTTCCTTCCGGTCGGCGTCCATAGCCGCGATCAGGTTCGCCTCAAGCAGGTCCATTGCGCGGCTCTCGGCATCAAAGACCGCCTTGGCCTCAAGGAACTCCTTGTCCCCGATCAGGCGGGATCGGTAGGCCTGCTTAACCTTGGAAAACGCCTGGGACTGGTCCCGCCAATGGGCGAGCCCTGCGTGGTAGGCGGCATTTGCGGCAGCGAGGTTCGGATTCATGGGAGGAAATTGGCGGCCGTGTCGGGGTCGAACCGAGGGGCTATCATCCCCTGAGCCCATTGCTTCAGCACAGCCGTCGGAGAGTTACGTGGCGCGACCTGCAGAGGGCGTTGAACCCTCGCGGATCGGCGTGGCTGTTGGGCGCTCGAATTCCACCGGCACGCTTAAAAAGAAAAACCCGGGTCGGTGAGCGTAGCGCCCTGCCGGTCCGGGAACTCCATGAATACTACCTGGCAAAGGGAGGGTTACGCCGGCGCCCCGTAGCCGATCCGGTGGCAAATTGTTGCGATTTCCTTGCGGTTGTAGGTGGTGACGCCGTGGGAGAGATTGACCCTGTGGATCGCAAGGCGAACCACGTTGGCGGCCCTTACCTGGTCGATCCCGAGGCCGACCAGGATATCCCTGGCTGTCTCGCGGAGCCCGTTCGGGTCGATACCGTCCTTTTCAGCCGCGACCATGCGCTCGGCGATCGCGTCTGCGACTCGGGCCAGGGTGGCCGCGAAGGATTGAGCTGCTTCCTTGCATTCGGCTTCGGTGAATTTCATGGGGGAGAGGTACGGCGGGCGGTCCCTGGGGTCAGGGTGGTGCTCACACCGTCCGGAAGGATGGCGGCAAGACCGCGGCTGGGTCGGTGGGACAGGGGGGCTTTTCACCGGGCAAGGGTGGGGCCGCCCGTTTCGCCGGGTTGTTGGCGCGGGACAGGAGGGTGCCGTGGGGCCGTTCAGGCCCTAAAGGCTGCAGGAGCCTGTTAGCCTGGCGGCGGGTCGTTGTTTTTCGTCGTCATGTTGGTGGGGAAAGCAAAAAGGCCTCCCTGCATCGCGGGACGGCCAAAAGGGAAGGGAATATGGTAAGGAAGCGTTTAGGAACGGGTTACGCCAATGGGACAAAAGATGTAAAAGGTCGCATTCGCGGGAAAGGGTAAGAGGGGGAGGGAAGGGGGGCGCGGATTGCGCGGTCCTGTCTCCGGCGGCAGCCCGGATCCGTCGGTGGCAATCGCCTGGTCATCGGAAGGAGGGCTCCTGGTGGGCTGCGGCCGTCGCTGAAGGATCGAGCGAAAGGTGCATCAGTTTGCACGCATGGCCCTCCCGTCGGCCGATGTCGCGATGCTTTTGAACCTCGGCATGGAGAAACCGGACGATGCGTTCGCAGTCGGGGCAGGAGGGGCCGGCAGACTTGCCCGTGTTGGCGCTTAGTCCTGGTCGGCAGAGCGAAATCAGGCGAAATACCTTGGTGTCCGGGTCCTGGGCGAAAGCGTGGCTCTTCTGGCCGTGCGCCACGGGATACCAGGCAACGAGCTCGGACCGGAGGACCGGTTGCGTCAGAGCGGTGCGCACCTGCTCGTTCTGGGGCGCCGGCGGAGTTGAGGGTTCTGCGGTGGGATCCATCGTGGAGGAGGATTGAGAATTTGAAGGCATCGTTAGCCCACAGGAGCGAGACGTTGCCCGAGGGAACGCCCAAAGGCCCCGTTGTGCTGCCCATGATGCTTGCCCCGCAGGGGCTTTCCGATCTCGAGATATTCGTGGGCCGCAAAGTCTTCGGCGTTCAACACGAAAAGCTCAGGAGCCTTGGGCCCGGACAATGCGTCGATTACCGAGACTTCCTCCTCGCGAAAGACGCGGACATCTGCCGCAAGCGACAAGGACGCCAATCTGGCCTCAAGGAGTCCGGTGCCAGAATGGCCGCAGCCAACCGTTATGAATAATGGGGACCTCATGGGGAAGCAGTAGCTTGGGTGGCGATGGGGCAGTCGTTAGGTATTGCCGCTATCTCTATTCGAGGAGCAGGGCGATCTCCGGGAACCCGAGCGAGCGGAGAACCTTCGGGGCGAGCTCGAGCTGCTCCGCCTCCGTGAAGACGGTCTCGACCTTCGGCAGTGCGGCCAAGAACGCATCAAGGTGAGGCTTGTTGGTCACCTCGACGGCTTTCTCAGCCCAATACTCGAAATACTCCCGCTTTTGGCGCGAGCGCACCTTGGTCCCAGGGCGCGACCAATAGACTCCGGACATCCCGTCGAAGGACTCGATGCGCCTGCGCATGCCGTCCCGTTCGAGAATCATGCCGACTTTCAGGATGTGTTTCATCGGGGTTATGGATAGGTACTCGCCTTGGTCGCCAGAGCAGCAAACCCGCTCTATGCCGCAGGTCCGGCCGGTGCAGCAGGCTTCCGGACGGCGACAATCTTCGCGACGACGCTCTCGGTGAACAGCATCACCTTCCCGGTGTAAGGACCGGTGGAGACATTCTGGAATTTGTAGCCGAATTTCGGGCGGCTCGGCATGACGCCGACAAGTTTCCACTGCTCGCGGGAGATCGTGATCACGGCGCCGAAGTCCTCGGGCGTCAGGTTGAACATGCCGCAATAGCGGTTGAACTCGGCCACTTCAGCCGGGACGCCGCCAACCATCTTGAGAAGGAAGATGCCGCCCACCGGACAGTCGGCGGCGTGGTAGGTGACGCTCCGTCCCTTGTAGCCGAGTCCGTGTTTTTCGGCGATGGCCTTAAGGGCAGCGTCGACTTCCAAGTGCAGGGTCCGGACCGTGTCGTTGTTGAATTGGGTGATCATAGTGTTATGGCGAAGAGCTACGCCCCTCGGACGTCCTAAGCGGTGACCAAGGCAAACCCCTTCGCCGGCTCGGTCTGCGCCGCGGCGGCGGGCGTCCGCGCGGCCAGGCCCGTAACAAGGCCCCGCATGCGCTCGCGATCGGGATCGAGGTACTTGATGGTGGTATCGATGTGCGAGTGGCCCAGAAGCTCCTTCGTGGCCAGTATGTCGTGCCCGCTGGCCTCATAGATGGCCGCGGCAAAGGATTTCCTCATCGTGTGGGTGGAGATTCGGGCGTCGTCGAGCCCGGCCACCCGCGCGCCGGCCTTGACGATCCGCCACGCGTGTTTGCGCCCGATTGGCATGTTGTCGCCCTTTCGCGAAGGAAACAGGAACGCCCCGGGTGAAGGAAACCCGCCAGGGAAGTCGGAAAGATAGTTTCGGATTTCGGATCCGAGGGACGGATGCATCGGGATGGCCCTCCCGCGAACCTTTCGCCGGGCAGCACTCTTGCCGCCTTTGAGGGACGACATCTCGATGACGATTTCCAGCTTCGGGTTCAGTCCCATCGCCACCTGGTGGACCTTGAGGCTTAGAAGCTCGGAAATCCGCAGGCCCGTATGGAACCCCATCAGGAAGAAGAGCCGGTCGCGCAACGTCGGCAGGGCCGCCAGCAGGGCGTCGCTTTCCTCGTGGGTTAGCGATCGTGCGCAGGCCATGGGAGGAGGGAAGACTTGTTGGTGCCCTGCATATCGGGAGAGGTACGTCGCGGCTTTAGCTGATCGACCAGCAGTAATCGAAGTAATCGGTTTGGATTTCGCTTCGGTCGTCGTGGGAGGGGAACCCCGCGAGGAGGATGGCTCCGAGCCTGTCCCGGGCGTCTTGGTTCGCCTTGGATGCCTCGCAACTCGCGACGATGAATCCGTCGTCCGTCAGTTCATAATCCTGCCGCTTGGGCGGGGTGACGTCCACGGACTGGGCCATCGAGTAATTGGGGGCCGTTACCGAAATCCCCTTGAGGCCAAATTTCTTGAAGAGCTCGCGGGCAAGCTTGGCCTGATCCTTACGGCGGATGCAGCGCTCGCGCGACATGACAGGAACCTCGGTGATATCGACGGCGGCCAGCTTCGTATGGAGTGCGCGGGCCTTTTCGGTCTGATGGACTTCGAGGAGGGAAAGGACTTTTGTGCTCATGCCGTAGAGCTACGGGACGGCGGGTTGTCCACGCCTCCCCGTCCAAAGCACTTTACTCTCCGAAAGCCGCCAGCAACTCCCCTACGAATACGGCCAGCCTCTCGTTAACCGGATCGCCAGGGACCAGCAGGACAGGGAGGAGCGCTCGATTCTCGCTGGCGTAGATTGCCGCGAATTTCGGATCCAGCGTGCGGATGTCGCGAAGGTTGACCGTGATGTCCGCCAACTTGATCGTCTTGGCGCGAGGAGAAATCGTGGCCAGCCGCGCCCTCTCCAAGGCCTTGCGCTCTGCCCGGCAAAGGGCCGGATAGTCCTCGTGGGTGTAGATGTGCGTGAGGTCTCGGTCGAGCTGGGCGACCAGTGGGCCAAACCTCGTCTCGATGCCCTTAAGGTTGTACGGAGGGCTTTTGACGTCCTCGTCAAGGTCGTGGCAGCACCCGGCGACAATCTCCGGCTCCGGCCTGCCGTAGTACGCCAAAATCCCCGCGACTTCGTCCGTGTGACGCCAATAGGGAGTGTCGCCGCCCTTGCGAACCTGCTTAACCGAGTCGTGCCCGGCGTGGGAAAAGTCGATCGCTCGCGCAATCACCTCGGAAACCGCCGCGCACCTGTGGAGGGCATCGATATAGGAAGCCGCAGGGAACAGGGCGGAAAGGGATGCCTCGGGCGCGATCATGAGACAGAGGTACGAAGACGGGGCCTAAAGTAGTTTAGACCCGCCCCTCAGGCTGCTTTGGACTGGGCGAGAAAACCCGTCGCTTCCAGATAGGCGAGAACCTCGGCTCCTATATCCGCCCGCTTATTGGCCAGGGAGGGTTGAAAGACCAGGGTGAGGTGGGATCGCGAGTATTCGACGGCAAAGCGCTCGTAGGCCTCCCGCTCCATGGGATTACCCTCAAACGCATCGGCTTCCGTGGCCTCAGCCTCAGCCATGCGCTCGTCGAGGAGGTTTTGCTGCGGGATAATGAAGACGGTGAGGTCCGGTTGACGAAGGGAGCTGTGGATTAGCTTTAGGACCTTCTTCTCCTCGCATTCGAGGTCGCCGGAAAGCTCCATCTGGAAGACCTCGGTGCTTGGGTAGTAGCGATCGCACAGGACGATTGCCCCGCGCTCAATGGCGGGAGCCACGAGGTGGTCAAGGTGCTCCTTGCGCCCCCCTTCAAATACAAGTGCCGAGGCAAATGCGCCCCCTTTCATCGCCGGATCCTTCAAAACGGTGCGCAGACCTTCCCCCAGAGGGGATCCGCCTGGCTCGCGCGTGGACACAACCTCCACGCCGCCGAGGGCGTTCAAGGCATCCTCAAGCTGGCCAATCGCATACGACTTGCCTGCCCGGTTCGGTCCCTCGAAAACGATGAAGATTCCGTGGTTCATGTTAATCATTTAGCACAGAGGCTACGTTAACTCAGGAAGCCGGTTTAGGCGGCCTTGGACTGCGCCTGGGCGGCGGCAATGATCTCCTTCATCCGAGCGTAAAGCTTAGGGGCACTCCCAAACGGGAGTTCGACCTGGTACAGGTCCTCGAGAGCCGCCCATTGCTGGACCAGGGCGAGCCATACGGGGCCGCCGGCGCGGGCGACCTCTGCAAGGCGCTCGGCGGATCCCGGGACGGCCTTAAGGAACCTGGAGCAGCGTCCGAAATCGGAAGGGTCCAGCGGGTAGCGCTTCGCCGAAATGTGGAGGGGATATTCGTTCACGGCCTGCTTGTAGAGGACTGAGGCCATGAAGAGGGAGGATGAGCCCGTGTCGTCGCTGGCGAGCCATGCCCCGATGCCCATGTCGGGTTTTGCCCCCACGGTCGGGGATCTCATCGCATCGGAGATGATGGTCGACGCCTTCATGATGGCATCCATTTGGCGGGAATTAATGCCAGTCCCTTTCGGGAAAAGAGAGCAGATGGCCGAGAAAACCTCGATCTGGGGGGGCGTTGAAGAGAGTTTCGTTTTCATTAGGGGAAGGAGAGGTTAGCCTCGGTAATCGCTCCAGTGGGCGAGAATATCTCGTGTGTCCATGCTGATGCCGACGGACGTCTTGGGTCCGTGGCCGTTAAAGTACAGGAAGCCCGCCAGATCTCCCTTTGCGGCAGGATGGAACAGCCAAAGGATACCCTTCTCGTGTTCGTCGTCCTCGTACCCGGACAGGCTCAGCTGGTCGACAGGGATGCCTGTTTTCTCGCTGATGAGGGCGACGGGAAACAGGCCAAAGCCTGAATCGAAGGAGAGGTCGAATAGAGCGCGGCAGGCTTTCTTTTGGTCATCGGTCATGATTGGAAGGGGGTTAATTTGCCCACTGGATCGAGTTGAGCAGCTCAGCGAGACGCAGCCCCGCCTCGGAAATCTGCCGTCCGATCATCGGTGCCTGGGCCTCCTTGTAACCTTCGGGCAAGCGGACAGAGATACGGTGGAGCCGAAGAGGGCCCGCCCTGCCGGGACTCGTCTGAGCCTCGTTCAACTCGATACCCCGATAGGCCTGGGTGCCAAGTTTGACGCTCTCGGTTGCCCACATGGCAGCCCAAAGGTGGTAGTCACCGGCGGATCGGTGGTGCAAGGCGCCGTAGTCCTCCGTCACCTTCTCGGCGAGGGCGTTGAAGTCGCCGGAGTTCACGATGTACTTCAGGAGCCCGGAGTCGAAAAGAGAGTGGAGTTCCTCTGACTTGGTGTAAAAGAGGGCGTTGCCGCCTCCGTCGCTCGGCTGGGTGATGTCGGCTGCGCCTGGGGATAGAAGCCTGGCGGTGGGCCCCTTTATCGCGTAATAACCCGAAACCGTGTGAAGCGGTTGATGGACGTCGCCGACGCAGTGTACAAGCACCTTAAGCGCCTCGATCTGCGAGAGCCCGGTATCTTTGCCTTCGAGCGTGTTGACCGCGAGGGCGATGGCGTGGACCACGTCGTTTTGCGATGCGTACGGGCTGTTGGCGTCATACCTCAGCGATCCGACGGGCATATTCACGAAGTGCCACTTGGCGCTTCCCTTGAAGCGGTGGACGAAATCTGTGGCCTCTGCCTCTCCCTTCATCTCTCCCCGTCCGCGCCCCGCGGCGCGCACGTCGTCGAGCCAGGTTGCGACCCCGGCAAGATCTCCGCCCCCGAGTATCTCGCTCACCTTGGCTGCGGCCTCCTCTGAAAGGTGCCTCTGCGCAATAGCGGCGATAGCTTGGTGCCCCTCGTGCCCGAAGGCGAAGGCCTTCACGGCGACAAGGCAGGACAGGAGGACGGTGGAAAAGATGCGGAATTTCATCCTATGCGGCGGGTGCGAGCCCCTTTTCCATGAGCGTATAACGGCGAAAGCCCGCCTTATTGAAGAGAGCCAGGGATGCGGTGTTTTCGTCAAATATGTCCGCCCGGAGGGCTATGAACCCCTGATCCGCAGCAAGCCGTTCGATCTCCTTTAGGGCCGCGCTACCGTACCCTTTGCCCCTCGCCTCGGGGAGGAGGGCGATGCCGACGACGCCAATAGAGGGCTCGGTCTCGGAGACAGTGGCCGTGCCAAGGAGATTGCCGTCGCCGTCCTTGATGATGAGCGAAAGCAGTCCCTTCCTCTTAAGGCGCTTAAGCACCTTCTTCGGGTCCGCCCCAAGCGGGTGGGTGTCAGAGGTACGCGTGCGGATGAAAGCGGCGGCGTCCTCGACGGTCTTCACGTCATGGAGGACGACGTCAGGGGGATAGATAACTGGGCGTAAGCTGGAAGGCATCGTGATGATTAGGCTGCTTTTAGGCTCCACGAAGGGTTTAGCACATGCTCCGGCCCGACCGTTATTGAGGCATTCACAGACCATGCGTTTTCGGTGAAGAGATAGCCGAGGCAGTCTTCGAAATGGACGCCGTTCCGGATGGATGTCTGCCCGTTCGAGGAAATGACGCTCCAGACCTGATCGTCGCCATACTGGAGCCGTCCGCGCTCGATCCCCTTCACGGCCGCCACAAGAGGACTGAAGATAGGGCGGAACAGGCGGGCGAACTCGCCCTGCGAAAGGGTGATTTGGCGTGTCTTTCTCATGGGGGAGAGACTACGCCTGGCGTTTGATTTCGGAGATTCACACGAACCTCCTCAAGAGGGGGAGCCTGCAAAGGAGCTTCCTCCACCATGGGGCCTTAGACCGCATCCAGCCCCCGTGGCTCATGAACACGAGTTCACCCTCCTCCGTAAAGCGGAGCGTGTTGTGGATAATTCTGGCACAGGTGCGGCAAGGTGCCACGAATCGAACCTCCGTGTGCAAGGGGTAGTCGTTAATGACACCTCGGACTAAATGGTCAGGGATGTGGAGGTTGCAGGCATCGCAAGAAATCCGCACCTGGGTTACCTTGGACCCGGTGAGGGAATTCGTGTGCGGCAGTGCCAACGCCTGGTGCGAGTTGTAGAACTCCACATAGGGCTTCAACCCAGGCAGGGATGAGTGGATCGGATGGTCGCCTTCGCTCTCGACCTCGGAGGCCTCAGTTGTGGCGTTCACGGGTAGAGGCTACGGGCCGGTCAGCCTGCAAAAGTGGGGAAGCGCTCTCCGAGGTGGGCGAGCACTTCGTCCTCATCGCCGCCATGCTCAAAGGAGACCTTACGAGCGATGGAATAGAGAGTTTCCATCCCCTTGCCCGCGCCCAGGGCGAGGCTCATTGCCTCGAAGGGATTGAGCAGGCAACCGCTCCTCAAGGAGGTCTCCACCTGCACCAATGCGAGGCGGACACACTCAACTGTTTTCGGGTCCGTCCTGGCGTTAAGATACCTCCCCTTGACATCCTCCCGGCCCTAAAGGGCCGGGATTCCCTTTGCGTGCGTTTTTTGGCGCAGGCGGGGTTTGGTTCGCGAGTGTGAGACTCCATAGCCTCTGGGGGCGTGGGGCCCCGGCGCGCAGTCACGGCCATGTCCGGCCGCCAAGGCGTCCCCCATGGGCTCCGCCAAAAAGTGTTGTTGGCCCAGGCGGAGGATGTTCTCCGCGGCCACGAAGTCGGCTTCGTCGGCACGGCCGCAACGGACGCACCTGAAGTGGTCCCGGTCGGGCCGGTTGTCCGGGTGGACATGCCCGCATGTGGGGCAGGTCTGCGAGGTGTAGGCGGGGTCCACGGCGATGAAGGTGTGTCCCCGCCATGCCTGCTTGTAGGCCAGTTGCTGCCTGAGGATGCCGAAGCCCGGTTCCAGCAGGGCTCGGTTCAGCCCGGCCTTTTGCCGGACCTGGGTGCCTGGGGCTTCGACCGTGCCCCGGGCGGATGCCGTCATGTTCTTAAGGACCAGATCCTCCACTGCGATCAGTCCGTGATTCTTGGACAGCGCGGTTGAGGTGTTATGGCGCCAGTTGTGGATGCGGCGGCTGATTCTGGAACGAAGCTTGGTGAGGCGGATGCGGGCCCGGGCGCAGCGGTTGGACCCCGGCACGCACCGGGTGACCCTGCGCTCCCGGAAGAGGATCTGCCGATCCTCGGCCTCGGTCATCGTGGGGGCCTGGAGCACAACCCGCCCCGAGGTGGCGAGCGTGTTCTTGACGCCGTAGTCGAGCCCCACGGACGATGCGGGCGTCTGCTCTGCCTCGAAGGCGGGCAGGCGCATAAGAAGGCTGATCTGCCAGTGCCCGTTCTCGAACTTGACCGTGGCGCTCCGGAGCTCCCCCGGGGGTATCCCCCCGCAGAAGGAGTTGCGGTACCGCACCCAACCGATCTTTGGCAGGAACACCCCGTCCTGTTGGAGTCGGACGTGCTGGGGGAAGCGCATGCTCGGGATGGACTCCCGGGCCTTCTTGAAGGCCGGAGGCCGGTTCACCGCCCCGGACAGGAAGCTGGCCCTCGCTTTGATGAAGTCGTGGAGCGCCTGGTTAAGCACCTGCCTCGGGGTGTCGGAGAGCCACGGATTGGCCTCGCACCATGAGTCGAGGAGCCGTGTGAGAAACGTGAGCGAGAACACCCCTCCGGGGGCATATTTGCCGCCCGCAGCCCGGGCGGCCAGGTTCGCATCCTCCATCCATGCGACGCATGAGTTCCAGACCCAGCGGCGGGCGTCGGAGAAGCCGAACAGGTACCGGTTGGCAACCTCCTTGGGCTCAAGCCGGCACCGGTACGCCTTGAGCGGCAGCCCGTTGTCCGGGGCGTCATCCCCGGGGAGGTCCACTGCCTGCGTCACGGCCTCGGCTTGCATTATCCCTAAGATGGCGCAATACTTGGTCTATGCAAGCAAAAGAGGAACCATTTCGTAGGGGGAGAAGCGTGGTCTATGCACTCTCCGTCCATTTGGTCTTTGTGACCAAATACAGGAAGGGCGTCATCACCGAACGCGTGCGCGAGCACCTTCGGGGGTCGTTCTCCTCCGTCATGACGGACTTCGGCGGGGAACTCTTGGAGATGGATGGCGAGGATGACCACGTTCACCTGCTGGTCTCGTTCCCGCCCAAGTGCTCGGTTGCCAACATGGTCAATTCCCTCAAGGGGGTGTCGGCCCGCCTGCTTAGGAAGCGCAACTTCCCGGAAGTCCGCCGGAAGATGTGGGGGGCCCACCTCTGGACCCCGAGCTACTTCGCCTCGACAACCGGAGGGGCCAGCATCGACGCTGTCCGCAAATACATCGAGCAGCAGCGCTCTCCGTCCAAACGGACCTATCCCGGCGGCCCTTCATCCCGGCCCTGAACGGCCGGGCTTTCGGGCCGTCTCAAGCGGTAAACCGCCTGCGTTCAAGGGCGATCCTCGGGGTCTGCTGGGCGGGAAGGTTCACATCCTGGATTGTAGCAGGCGATTTCGCCTCCCCCGTCAGCACGTCCTCACGGTAATATACCAAGTATCGAAGGACGTGGTGATCTTGATCCGGGTGATCAACCTGCGGCGGAGTTCGCGACCTATCGCGTGTTGCCAGCGGCGGGAATTCCCGCCGAACACCTGGTTCGCCCCATCCGACGACTGGATGGAGTCCAGATAAGCCTGGGTGAGGTCGGCGACCGTCTCCGCGGCAAGGGACCGATCAAGCGATCCGTCTCTCTCCCCGGCCAACGTGAAATGCTGGCGGGAGGCGAGTTCGAGGGGGCAGGTGGTGCTCATGCCCAAAGATACGAGGGCGAGCATCCGCCCCTTGAGGAGGACTAGGCGCTATACAACCGTCCGCAGGCAGCCTTGGTCAGGTCGTCCGGGACCTGGAGGAGTTCTTTCCGCGCTGAGGCAGAAACACCTCTAATTGAGCACATGAGGGAGATGATGCCCTGGACGGCACCCTTCCGGACAAGCTCGAATTCTCTGCGCTCCCATGGCTCCCTCGCGGAGCGTAGGGCCGCCATGGCACCCCGGACTACAGCCTTGTGGGTGTGGAGTTTGCGGGCGAACGAATCGTCCTTCTTGGCGAAGCAAGGCATCGTGGCGGACATCATGAACAATAGATACGGACAGAGGAGGCCCCCCTTAGCCCACCGTGGACGGTGGCGCGTTGTGAAGCCGTAACCTCCCGAACGGCAGCCCGTTTATCCTAGCGAGAGAGCACAGGATGCTTATCGACGAAAAAGGCCGGATCGTACGTGGCGTCCGGCCTTTGTTTGCAAGTTCGCGATGGAAAGCCCGGGCCTTTTGGGACCCGGGCTTGTTTCGCTGTTCGCCTTACTTGTAGGCGACCCCGATCATGCTGACATTGTTGAGAGGGGTGCCCTGAAAGTCGTCGGTCTGGACCAGGACGATCGAGGCTCCAAGCTTCGCTGCCTCCTTCTTGATTTCGTTGCTTGCACGTCCACGGAGGGCGTTCTGCGTGAAGAACGGACCCATTGAGGAGCCCTTCACTTCGCCAAGGCGCGTTAGTCCCTTCACGTCGTCGTTGTTCTTGGTGAGAATGACCTTGTTCCAGTCGGTCTGCGTGACTGCGTCCGAAGGAGCGGCAACCTGGGGGGCAGGGGCTGAGGGAGTCTGGATCACCTTGATGACCGCCTCATCGACCTTCGCCTGCTTCAAGGCGATCAGGGCATCGACCGATGTGTCGAACTGCTTGTCGGTGGACCCGTGGATCGTGGAGATGATGATGTCGGGACCGAGCCCGGCGCCGGTCATCTTTATGATGTCCGCATTGGTCAGCGGGGCAGCTTTGGCACCGAGCGCCAGGGCCGCGAAGGCAAAGAGGGAGACAAGTAACTTCGGGAGGTTCATGTTATTGAGGAAATAGCTTTCAGTTGCGAAGGAGAGTTACGGCGAGGGTGACGTGCGCGGATCAGCACTGATCCATGTCGAATTTTGCAACACATTCCCTGGAATGGAAAAGACCGACGAAAACGTACTCAGCCATGGAGACCTCGATCGCCTTACCTAAGAGCCTCATTGTCTCCGGAAGCGGGGTGGATCGGGGCCATGCCCCCACCCGGACCCACCTGCGGGAGTTCTTCAGCATCCCACGAGCGACAACCAAGGGCGTGTCGGACGAACCCGGGGGCTTCGCGGCCGTAGAGGTTTGCTGAACCGTGCCTTCGCACGCCCGCCGATAGGCCTCGAGTTTGCACTGATCGGACACAGTCCGATCCCGCCAGATCAAAGGCATCACTGTGATGACCGTACCGTTGGTGCTCTGCACGAGAAGGAAGTAATCCCTTATTTCCGGGATGAAAGCGACGTAATGCTGCTCTCCACGGGCAAGGAAGCATTGGACGAAGCGCCCACCATTCCAAAGCTCGAAGATCCAGTCCTGCGTGAGCCCGCGTTCACTCACCCGCCGGAGGGCGTGTTCGCTGAGTTGAAGCGCGGAATTGCTCATGAAGGAGAGCTACGTTTCAGAGCCGCAAAAACTCAGCGCCAGAAGGGACCGGCGCTGAGTGAATACTGATCTTCGGTCAGCGTTTATTTGCTGACCGGGGCGCTCGACGGGCCACTGATCGTCACAACCAAGGGATTGGCAGGAGCCGCGGTGGCCGTGACGGTGAACGTTGCCGTGACTGGGATGGTTCCCTCTGTATCGGTTACGGTAGCGGTATAGGTGACGGAGCCAGCAACAGGAATGGTGTCCGAGCCTGATGCCGTGCTAGTGGAATTGTCGCCCGCGCCCGCCGACGCTACGGTGTTGCCGTCGCTGCTGCGGGTGATCGTGACCGCTTTCAGGCTTCCGTCCGAGGAATAGCCCAAGGCAGCCACGTTAAACGCAGTACCGACGGTTGCTGTAGTCGGCGTGGATTGGAAGATTACAATTAGTTTGTCCTGCTTTATAGTAGGAGGAGGGGTAACTGTTGGAGTCGCAGGAATCGTGTCGACGTAGAACCGCGTCGAAGCGATCCCGCGCAGACCGCCTACGTTCACTTCCTCCCAAGATTGGACGGTATAGTCACCCGCAGGAAGGTTATCCAATTCGAAGATCATCGAACCCGCCCCAGTGATATACGCCCCTGGTGACCCAGACCACCCCGAAGGGGTCGTTGTGGATCCATCGAGGGTGACCGCGCCACCGGAGCTGGACCAACTGATGTCGGGGGACGCATCGCTCATCCCAAGCGTGGGATAGATCGTGGCGTAGGGCTGGCCGTTCTGGAGGATGTCAATTTGTCCGGTAGGCCACGCGGCCTCATTGTCCCCGATCTGCTGCGCAGTCACCGTAACGGTGAACGAAATCGAGGAGCCCTGCTTGACCCCGGGGAAAGCAAACGGGCCGGCCACGATATGGGTTACTTCTGCGTGGGCGGAGCCAGCTGCAAGCAGGAATGCTGCGGCAACGGCGATGATGGACGCGCTGAAGCGCCCGAGACGATAGATTTGGGTGCGCATATTTGGAAAGGCTTTCCCTAATCGTAGCATACGCCTACGAAGGGGGGTCTTTCCCGTGCCCTGCCTCCTTATTGCGCAGGCACTTCGTAGACTTCAACTAACCCGTTCCCCGTCTGGTTGCTCACTCCAGCAACCTGCACCGTGTAGGATCCCGGGGGGAGCGTCAGGAGGAGGGCTGAATCCCCGCTCCCTTGTGTGAGTGCGAACGCCCCGAGGGTCGCGGAGGTGGAGGCAATCTGGGCTGCATTGGCGTTATTGCTCCACCCGCTATTGGTGGCGACCACATTGCTATTCGAGTCGTAAACAGTCACTTGCGTTTGGGCGAGGGCTCCGGAAACCCCAAAGCCTGTGAGGGCGGGGCCGTCTCCCCTGATCAAAACCTGTTCGGTGCCCGTCCCCTCGATCACGAAGCCTGCAATGAGGACTGAGGCTCCGGTACCGATAAAGGCTCGAGTCGAGATATTGACGGCACGGGTTCCGGAAGCCGCTACCTCGTAGACCTCAAGGAGGGCGTTCCCTGTAGTTGAGCCCACGCCCGAAGCGATTGCCGTATAGGAACCGGGGGCGAGGGTGGCGATGAGAGCCGAGTCTGCACTCCCCTGCGTCAGGGCAAAAGCCCCGACTGCGGCATCGGCTGCCGTGATCTGCGAGGAAGCGGAGGAACTCCCCCAAACGGTGTTGGAGGCAACGACGTTGTTCTTCGAGTCGTAGAGGGTGATGGTCGGCTGCGCCAGAACACCGGTGACCCCAAAGGCGCTTAGGCCAGGGCCAACGATGCGGACAAGGACCTGCTCGGTTCCACTACCGGAGATCACGAAGCCTGCGATTTCCTGGCCGGCCCCGGTGCTTACAAAGGCCCGGCTGCTGATGTTCACGATCCGGGCGGAGCCACTTGTGGAGGAGGAGGGAGCGAGGACGGCAAAGAGCGCATCAAAGTTGGGCGAGCCGATACCGGAAGCCATGTCGTACCCGGGTCCTGCCGAATACGCTCCGTTGTTGCCGGAGGTGATATCAGTGAAAGCGCTCGAGCCGAGCAGTGGGTAAATCTTCGGCCCGAGAATTCCGAGAGGGCCCCATCCCGCATTTGCCCGCGCTTGGTTGGCAAGGGCCATGTACCCCGCAAATGCAGGACAGGAAGCGCTGGTGCCGGCAAAACCCGCCAGCTTCCCGTTCACGAAGGAGGTGTAGGCACCTCCGACCATGCTCACATCCGGGACGCAGCGATTGTTGGCCGCCGGGACACCCGTCCCCGTTTGCCAAACTGGGCGAGGGAAATACGTGCTCACTCCACCGCCGCTCGCGTTAGCGTTAGTGTAGGCGGGGTTGTAGTTGTTATCGACGGTCTCGATCCAGTTGGTGAAGCCACCCGGATATTGGAGGTTAGGGAAAGTTAGGTCTGTCTCACCGACACCGGTGACGCTCGGGTCGACCGCCGGCCACTCGGCAGTTAGCGCATTAGAGGGGAGGTAGAAGCCCATTGCCCCCGGGTTTGACCCTCCATCGCCCGAGCCCGCACAAACGGTAACTCCCGCAGCTGCTAGTTGGGCGAAAAGTTGCGACATCCCATCAAGCGTGGACTTTGTCATCTCGTCTTCCGGCAATCCGTAGCTTAGGGAAAACACGGTGATGGACTTGTCTGCCTTCTGATCGTTGATGACCGCCACAACGACATCATTGACGGCAGCAGAAGTATCAGCGCTAGGCGCATAGAGGCGAATCTTAGCTCCCGGAGCGACCCCCATGACCAGGTCAACGTCCCCTGTCGCCTCCTCCAGATAATCGGCGTTGCTTTGTTCGGCCGCTGTCGGACCTCCGTCGACCGGAATTACGGTGTAGTTCGAGAGGGCCTCGCCAGAGCCGATCAAGTTTATGTAACCAGACAAATCCGAGGTCGCAGGCGTTGCCCATCCATAGACCGCAACCGTCTGGCCCGCCCCCGTCAGGCTCGATGAATTGTGGTAGACCGTGTTGATCACAGTCGGCGTTAGGGTGAGGTTGGGTTCGAAGGTGATGACCCCCTGCCCATCCAGGGCCTTGGCCCGGTAATGCCTCTGTAGTCCGTTCACCCCGACCAGCTTTGTATTGATGGCGGCGTCGATGACGGGCTCGGTCAGGGCGGAGGTAACGGTTTCAACCGTACCGGCGACGATGACCTTGCCGAACTTGACCTGAAGGGCATTGGTAATCGCGGCGACGGTCCCGCGAACCAAGACGTTGGTGTGGTTCGAATCCACGAGGTCCGTCCGAATGGTCAACCCACGGGAGGCGAGCCATGAGGCGACCTGGTCGTAGTCGGACTTCAGGGGGAGGTACTTGGCCTCCATCTCATCCTGGGACACAAGCTGGCCGGACTGGATGCGGGCGTGGAGCTCGTCCATGTTCCGCATCTTCAGGGCCACGGAAATGTTTATCACCTCCGTTTGCTCAACCCCCGTCAGGGCGGTCCGCACGATCGCGGAGGCAGGCACCTCAAGAGTGCTTACCCGGTTAGCCCCAAAGGACGTTCCCGCCGAGAGGGCGGTTGCGAGGAGGAAGGTTGAGAGACGCATGGTGGAAGGGAATGAGTGCCCGATTATGGAGGAGAGATACGGCGACTCCTGGGATCGGGAACGGACAACCGCTTGTCAGCGACCAACGCCATGACCGCGAACACGCCGAGCGGCCAAAAGGTTGCCGCAAAGAACGCCGCGAAAGGATCAGAATGACCGTTTCGGAGGGAGGACCGCAAGACTGCGATGAACGCCGCTCCGGAAAGGGCTAACCAAGCGAGGGCTAGGGTGGTCGCGAGAGTAGGCATGAAGGGATTGTTCTGAGGATAGCAGATGAGGGTTAGGCGGCCCTGGGAAGAGAATACATGCCCTCGGAAACCCGCAGGAAGTGCTCGCTGTTTTGAAGGACCTTGCGAATCTGCTCCCTCCAGAAGCGATTGGATGTCGGGCGCTTGCCCTCCAGTTCGCTGTAGATGTCAGCGAGAGAGGCTCGGCCCCCGAGCTTGACCATGGCGGTGAGGACAGTCTCCAACCAGACGCTCCTGGGGCCGTTGACGGCATGGTCGAACTTCTCCCGGGTCTCCTCCGGCAGCCCTCGGATGTCGGCAACCTCGGGAAAGAGGCGGAAACCGACCAGGCGGGGTTGGAAGTCGCGGGTGAACAGGCCGAAGATCAGGGGCTTCGAGAGATCGAAGAAGAGGTCGCGGGGGAGGATCTCCTGCATGATGGTCCACGTCTTGTTGAGATCGCGGACGGTGCGGCTCGTTTGGACAAAGTAGGCCGGGAGGACGAAACCGGCCTTCTGGCCGTTCTTTAGGATGCTGGCGCACCGCTCCATGAGCCCCTCGAAGACGCGCAGGCTGAACGGGGGATTACCGAAGACGGCTGAGACGCCGCTCGGAAGGGGGACGTAGCGGCAATCGCCTGTGGCGACCTCGCGGCCCGTCCGCCTGCGGGCTTCCGCCGCCATCTGCGGGTCGATCTCGGATCCGAAGGCCGGGACGTCGCCAGGGATTGCGGCGAGACAGTTGCCCGTTCCGCAAGTCGGCTCCCAGACCATGTCGGATGCCCCGAGATCGGAGAAGTGGGCATCGAAGAGCATCTCAGCGGCCCACGCCGGCGTCATGTACTGGCCGAGGGCCTTGCGCGGGTCCTCCTCTTTGGTGGACGGAACCGAGGGAGCTGAAACGAGCGTGTTCAAGCGAGAGCCTTGAACATCATTCCGTTGCCCGCGACGCAGGCATCCTTCGGGTCGAGAAACTGCCCGTGTCCCGAGCCGTCCTGGCTGTCGATCAGCTTCCAGTATCCGACATCGCGATCGAACGCGATCTGGAGACCGCAGAAGTCGTGCGTGTAGTACGGACCCAAGCCAATCCCCTCGTGCCTGGTCCAGTAGAGGGTCGTGGTTTCCCTCTTGAGGGTTTTGGCCTTTGGGGAAATCAGCATGGCTAAGAGATACGGGGAGGCTTTCCCTGCTAAATCACGCGGCCGGGCCTCGCCGGGCTGCCTGCACCGGGTCCTCGCGAAGCCATTTAATCACAAGCTCCTTTAGTTCCGGCCGTGGGTCCTCGGCTGAGCCGATGCGGGCAGCGAACTCCTGATCGGAGACAAAAAGCTTAATCAAGCGGGCGGCGACCTGCGCAACGAACATCTCCCTCGCGGCTTCATTCCCATAAAAGCCATGATTGCAGACGACCCCATCGACGAATTCCTCCGTAAACAGGCAGGTCGAATTCTCAAAGAGGTCACGTTCGTCGAGTTTCTCGAAAACGAAGGGCTGGGGCCTCGGGGGAGGCGCGATCTCCGCTTCTGAAAAGAGCAGATTCTGGTCCATGGGAGCAAAGTACTTTAGGCCGCCTTGGGCAGGGCAATTGCAGGGTTGCGCCTTGCGTGCTCGATCGCCCGGGCCTCTTCCGAGAAGGGCTGCGGGGAAACGGCTACCGCCTTCTCGTAGGTGATAACCCCAACTGATGCCGCCATCCGGTTGTTCTTGTGGGCAGCCTTAACCATGTCGGCCGCTTCCTCCGGGGTGTTGGCCCATTTGCGGGCCTCGAACTTGCCCCACTTGTGAGCGTAAGGGATGGTGTAGCAGATCATGGATAAGGGAGAGATACGCCGAAGTCCTCCTACGTTTTAGCACGGGAAATTTTCAATCCTCCGCCAGCACCGGTTTGGGCTCCGGGTCTCATTCGGACGCTTTCGCCGCGACGGGCTGGTAGTACCACGACCCGTTCCCTCGGGCCTCGGAATCGGTGCTTTCATCGAGCCCGATCGCCTTAAGGCAGGTATCGGCAAGGCGTCCTAAGAGTGCCGCTGTGATCGCCTTGCGCAGGTCCGCTCCGGCCTTAACGTCTTCGCAGATGTTGTTTACGGCCTCGATGTACCTGGGGAGCGCCCATTTGTTGTAGTCCTTCCGCTTGCTCTGGCCGATGTCGTACTGGGTCACAGCGTGCAGGAGGGCCGAATGGAGCCTGGCGGGGCTCATCTGGGCGATGGGCAGGGAGGGAGTGGTTACGGGATTCATGCGGAAGAGGTACGCCTGGCGCGAAACGGGCCGCCGAGGTCAGGAAATCGATCCTCCAATGGCCGCAGCGGTATACCGCCGGCCCGCGCGTCGCTCCCGCTTGGAGTATTTGCGCTTCTCCTGCGCCGTGAAATGTTTCCTCCACGAGCGGGGAGCGGTAAGGGTGTCTTTGCGGGTGTGTGCCATTTTTTGAGTTTCGGAAATTGAAACCGGGGCCTAGGTCCACTCTTTGAGAGAGTGGTTCCTAGACCCGCGGTGCCTCGCCTTACTAACCAGTGGGCTGCGTCCCCCGTGCAACGTCCCCATCGAGGTCTTTGATGGGAACGGCGGCTGTATTCTTGCGGATACCCCACACTCTTTACCTACGCCGCGAGGTAGTGGGCATCCGTTACGTTAAAGGAGAGATACGGGGAGGAGGCCCTGGGGGCCTCAAACAAGCTCCCGAAGATGAGGAACTGCTTCCTCCAAGGGCATCGGGCGGAAAGACATGTCGATTTCGATGCCGATTCCAAGCGGGCCGCGCGTGAAAGCGATCTCCTCCAGCGAAAGGTAGCCAAATTCCATGTCCGCAGTCCTTCCGAACCCGGCAAAGCCGAAGGCCTCATTCCGGGCCTCGTCCCACTCGGTGATGTAGGCCGTATAGGATCCGCACGGATCGAAAAGCTTCACGAAGGCGGTCGCCCGAGGTCCTTGCCCGTCCTGGGACATGAGCGGACCGGTGTTGCGGACCTTTAAGGCCTCCCTGAACTGGGCGAGCTTCTTTGCGCCTGGACGAACCCCGTCCTGATAGCGGTCGCCTAGGATTTGGCCGAGGGAACGGCTCGCGTCCCCGATGCTGTTGGAGGATGTGTCGGTGATCATAACGCAGAGTTACGGGGCGATCACGAAAGCCACTCGAGCAAATGCGCCCGGTGTGCGGCGTTGTAGGCGACCATGGCGTCATCCCTGCCAACTATCCGGTAGGAGCGCACATGGCCGAAACCGCTGGTCTCTTTCGAGATTCGTACAGCCCGGACCTTAAGGGCCCTGAGGCTGCGAAGAAAGGAGAGGAACTTGGCCCGATCGAAGGAACAGAACGATTGGACGTGGAGGATGAAAGGTTTCATGGGGAAGTGGCTAAAGGTACGATCTGCGCTCGAATCATGCCGCTTTCGCCGTGTCCGCTTCGGAAACCTCTCCCGCCCACGCGCCCCGGTAACCGCGAGAATACATCTCGGCGAAGTCGAGCCGGCGGGGCGGGCCTATCCTGGCCACGTGCGCGGCCATCATCGCGATGTCCTTCTGAACTTCCGCCTCGAACGCTTCGACGTCGAAGGAGAGTGTGGCCGCAAGCGAGCACCGGCCATTTGCGCGGTCGATGTAATACTTGTGCATCAGCCCGTCGGCCCACGAGGATACCGTGCCCATGTCCGCCTCAGGGATGCTCGCATCCTCGCGCCATGTCAGAAAGGATCCGTCCGGGGCGATTTCACAGTAGCCAAGGTCGAGCGACAAGTTGTAGGCCTTGCGCATGAGATCCTTTAGCGAGGGAACAGTGTCTGTGCTGGATTCGGGTGCTTCGGCGATGGTGGGCATACCGCAAAGCTACGGGCCAGAAATCCGGCCCTAAACCAACGATCTTTCTCCAACCGCGTTCATCCGTCCCGTTCTTTGCAATCCACCTGATTATCAGCCCAGCCGTTTCGTTGTCCCTCGCTTGGCACCCGCGCGCCGCCGTGAGGTAGAGCCCGTTCTATTGCTACTTTGCCCTCTACCCCCGAAGGGACGGCGCGGAGCCAAATAGGCAGGCCGGGTGCTCAAAGGCGTTTCGCTCAACCGGGTACGCGTGGACTTTCCCACGGTTTCGGTTTCGTTGCGACCTGATGGATTGCAAGGAACGGGATGGACAGGGAAAGGTACATCCGCCCCTCGCCTCAAACCGCCCAGTTTTCGTTGTCGGGCGGAAGGGAGGGAGCGCAGGGACGGCACGCATCGAGCGCCGCCTTCAACGCAGAGCTTTCGGCATCGTTGCTGTCCTCGTCGAACGCTGCGATCGCGCCCCTCCCGATTTCAGCAAAACCCTCCAGCATCGCCCCGTGTTGGGCTCGCGCCGCAGCAATCAACCCACTGGCATGGTCGCGCTTGGACGCTGTTTCTGCCGTGATCTCTCCATGCAGGTCCAGATCCGGACTATCGAGGAGCGTCTGCACGGCATCGAAGAACGATACGATCGCCGGGGTTGGAATGGAGGAGGGAGCGGCCTTGGTTTTGAGTCGATTCATGGGGCAGAGATACGGCCCTCGCCGCGCTTGCCGCCTCACTCCTTGTTCTCCGCCGGGACTGGTGTCTTCAGGAGCTCGGCGAGCTTCTCGACATGCCATTCGGGCTTTGATCCGAAAAACGTCTCCCTGATCTGCCCGTAACCGTGCTCGATCGCGGAGGGCGTAGGGTTCGTGCCGTCCTTGAGCCCCAATGCGGTCAGCTTCTTGCCTACAGCGACAGCGGAAACGCCGAGGGCCTTTCCGATTGCGGTAAGTTTGCCCCATTCCTTCCCGGGGAGGACGCCGACTAGTGCCTTCTTACTGAGTTCGTCCGCGGCTGAGTTCTCCTCGCGGGGAATCCAAGAGATCGTAGCTTTCGCCTGGTGGAGCAAATGCACGGCTCGGGAATGGTAGCCCTGAAGGGTGGGGCTCTTCACCTTCCAGTTACCGTTGACCTGGCTGACGACCAGCTGGGAGTCCCCGAACACTTGGAGGCCGGTGGCGCCTGCGGCAATGGCCGCCTCGAGGATCCGGGCAAGAGCCTCGTATTCGGCCTCGTTGTTGGTCCCGTGTCCGATGGCCGCGGAAACCTCCACGCGCTCCCCGTTGGGCCCGAGCAGGAGGGCTCCAAGTCCGCGCTCGCCTGGATTAGTGGGCTCTGCTGCTCCGTCAAACCATGCGCGCCAGTTCTTGGTGGGAAGCTTTGGGGTCACAGGGAAGGGTTCTTCGTTGTGCGTTCTGTGTGCCGGCCTCGCGAACCAAACGCACTGCTTGGGAATAAGGGAAAATTGGGAATGGGGGCAATTTTATCGTTGCCTCAAGGGAGAGATACGCTGCCTGCCCGTCGCCCGGTTTCAGAATAGCGCACGCCCTTCTGAGAGCGCCCCGTCAGGCAGTCGGTTCCCCTGTAGCCTGCACCCAACGCCTAAAGAAAGGGCTATCAAAGACAACCTGCTCTCCTTCCATTGTAAGGATTTGTTTGTCGAATAGAGCAATTTGGGCCGTTCGCACCGTGCCAGAGGTTAATCCGTACATATCGAGGGTCGCCTTGGCGAACCGAGGCTGCCCGTTCGCGATTGCTCTCAAAAGTAAACGTTGGCTCGGTGGTAATGGCCTCCAGATTGTACCGAACTCCGGAGTTAGGTACTCAAGCGCGATTGTATCGAGTGCCATCCTCGCGGCGTCACCTTTACGTCCAGTGGCCACGAAATCGAACGCCTGCTTTGCAAGGCGGACGATGTCTCCCGTACATGGTCCTGCGACCTCGACAACGGCTGCGCCGAAAGAGCTGCCTGGGAGTCCTCCCTTGCGGCTACGGCTGTCGATCCAGTTCGTAAGGAGAGCCGCGTCAATCGGGCCCACCTCGATCAGTTCAAGCTGTTTGAAAAATGCCGAATTAGGCTCAGTCATCCATTGGATTAGTCGATGATCAGACCCGGAGAACACAAAACTGAGCTGCTCATGGTGCTGTATCGTTCCTCTAAGATTCCACTCTGCCCTGTCGCCGCCTAGCCGTCGAAGATCCTGAAATTCATCCATACAGACCGTGAGGCATTGATCCGACGTCGCTGCGTAATCGTCGAGGAATGCCAATACCTGTTCCAAGGTCTTCTGCGCTGGCGCTCGTAGGTCTCCGCCGAGAGAGAAATGTCCGCCCGTCAGACTGATGCGCTCCACATACCTTCGCAGTAGCCGCATGAGTTTTGTCCCAAGATTCTCATTAACAGGGAAACTCCCCAGAAGCTTGCGGGCGACCTCGTTGAGATCATTTGCGGTTGAGAGGTCTACAAAAGCGAACGGCTGCTTAGAGGTTACGGCGGCGTGCTTAATGAGAGATGTTTTCCCTACCCTGCGGCGACCATACACCAAGGCCCGTTGCTTGGGCCTTGTGAGCACCTTCAGGACACGCGGTAGCAGATCCTCGCGATCGGTGAAGCTCCAGCGATCGGCGGGGGTCTCGAAATTGAACGGATTGACGATGGTGGGCATGTATCTCGTGGTTTACCGTGACGGTAATCACCGTGACGGTAAACACCGTGGTTGCAAGGAGAATGGCTCCGGAAGACGAATTATCCGAAGAGCGGCATTTGCGTTTCCCCGTCGTTCTCTCCGGAGGTGCCGAGGTTCGGCTGGTTCGGCATCGGAACCACGTTGACGATCGGAGCGACCTCCTCGCCACGGTTGACTGCCAAGTGGCGGCGGATGGCCTTGGCGAAGGCCTCGAACGTGTGCCCATCGACAGACTGGCCGACCTGCTCAAAGCTGACCTCCTGCGAGACCGCGTTCAGGTTGAAGCTGTCTTGGATGCCCTGCAACCGGCGGAGAATGATCTCGTTCGGGGCAAGGTAGCGTCCGTCTGGCGTCAGTATCCGGATGGCGTCCTTCGCGCAATGGGCCTCGCTCTTGGTGATCGTGGGCGCACTCGCGGAGTCGATCGTGATGAGGCGGGCCCGTCCCGTCTCTAGGCCGCCCTTCAGGGCGCTCGAATCGCTCACATCCCGGCAGAAGGGGAGCTGGTCCGCGATCATGGCCCAGACGCGGCCAACCGTCGGGATCACGTTGCCCACGGGGGCTTCGAATCCGGGGTAGACGCTTGCTACGGCGAGCCAACGACGCCTTGAGGTGGCACCTCCGAAGTCCCGGGCATCATGGACGCCTGCGGTGACGTTGTAGCCCCATCGGCGAAGCTTCGTGACCATCATCTGGCCCATCGTGCTCGTGCCGAAGCCGGAGACGTTCTCGATCAGGATCGTGGCGGGCTCAAGTACCTCGACCAGCCGGAGGCATTCCCACGCCATGTCGAAGGTCGTGTCCAAGCTGGCGATGGAAGCCTCGCGAGCCGCCTTTCCCTTCAGGCTGCTGTATTCATCACATTGCGGGGCCATGAGGAGAACCGCCGGCCGGGGCTGGCCGTTCAAGGTCTCGCCCATGCGCTTGAAGTCAATGCGGAAGATGTCCTCGTTGAAGACGAACTTGAAGGGGTTGTTGGCGATAGCCGTTAGGATGCCGCTCTCGGTGACATCGCGCACGCGGCCGTCCTTGATGTCGCGCTTTTCGATTGGGCGAAAATCCAGAAGCCCGTGGGGCTCGAAACCGGCTGCGCTGAAAAAGGACGCATCCACCCCGCTGGACAGCGCGGCAAACATGCCAAGGGCCTGGGTCGGGTCACGAAACGCCTTGCGGATGTGGAAGGTGCGCTCGGCCACGGGGCGGCCAACGATCACGCCATCGCGGATCGTGAGGTGGACGCGCTCGATCATGGAGGGGAGTGCCGCGTTCAGGAACTCCTGGTTCTTGTCGTCGATGATGCTCTCGCAGGGGTTGTTCCTGCGCTGCGTGTAGGTGCGGCGGTAAACCTGCTTCGATCCGTTCAGGCTCGTGCGGAACTCGAATCCGGCCCCGGCCCCTAGGGTGCGGCGCTCATAGGAGCAACCCGGGGCAAAGCCCATTACGTCGAGAAGGTTGCTGGAGATGCGCAGGCGGCGCTCGTTGCCGGGCAGGCTCTGGAGCTTGAGCTCCTTGGTGAAACACTCCGGGCGGTTGAGGGTCAGGTCGATCATGCGGGATAGGTACGTTGCGGCCCGTAGCAGGGACTAAGCGCAGTTCGCCTCCGCCAGCACCCTCTCGGCTGCTATCTGGGCATCTATGGCAACCAACTCGGCGGGTTTTTCAAGGCGTGCCGCGACAAGCTTCTGCTCATGGCTGTTGCCGTACCGGCGAACGAATGCGCGGAGGGCCTCAATCCTCGGGTAGCAGGCGAATTCGCGGCTGGCCGAGTGGAAGTCATACGAATCCCCAAAGTCCTTGTAGAGATGGCACTGGTCGATGATCCGGTTGACATCGTCCCAAGTGGCACGTGTTACACCCCGGAAATGGAGGAGATTGGGCAGGTCGAAGATTGCCAGAAAGATCCGCTTGCGACCGACCTTTTCGTTCGCCCCATGGCGTTTATTAAGGGCGGTACGGCCGCGCTTGAGCAGTCCGCTCGAGATATGACCGCCAAAGGCAAAGTGAGCGGCCTGGATTGTCCCGCCTGCCTGCGACTCCACGGCGACCGAGTTGCCGAGGCATCGATCGAGAGCCCGGACGAAGTAGTCGCGGGAGGGAAGCTTGGGAGCGGAAGGGAGAATGTTCGTCATGGCTAGAGATACGGGAAATGTGTGGGGTGCGTCCCCACTCATCGCCTCCAATGGCGTCTGCAGGTCTGCGCTCCGGGGCAGAGGCCGCCGTTACTGGCGACCTCTCCCAAAGAGCAATCCGGCCTTAGCTCGGCCAGACCAGCGTGGGGTAAACCAACTCGCCGCTTGGCATGATCCGGAACAGGCCCCCACTGTGTGAGGCCATGCGGGTCCTGTCACCGGTGTTGGCGTAGCCGAACTCGAGGAAAGGCATCCCTGCCTTGGCAATCAACTCGCCGAGGTATTTCAGGAACGGCTTCGGGAGATGCTCTTCCATACTATACATCTCGGCGAACAGGTAGACGCCGTCCTCATCGTGTTCGCTCTCGAACCCGTGAGCATGGTCCTCATCGGGATCGGCCTCGGGCGCGGGCTCAGCGGTCAGCAGAGCGTCTAGCTTGTCGTATTCATCCTGCGTGCAGGGAACCTGCGCGCAGGCAGTGGCGGTGGTGTAGCTATTGGACATCCCCAGAGATACGGGAACGGTACCGGCTTAAAGCTGTGCTACGATGGGGCTACCCGTGAAACACGATATCATCCCTGCTGTGCTTACCATCGCTGCGTTTCTCGCAATTGGCTTCATCCTACGCCAGATCTTCGGAGCAAAGGAGGGGTACCAAGACGAAAAAGGCTTTCACTTCGGAACCGCTCCCGTCCCTCCAGAAGTCGTAGAATCGAAGAAATCCTGGCGATGACCTTCCCGTTGTCGCGCACGTCACCGCCCGTCCAGTTCCCGCCGCCGAGCCCATATTTGTCGATGAAGGCCGTGCAGACACGGGACGCTTCCGCCAAGGAGCCAACCGGTACCACTGCCTTGCGCCGCGGAGGGATGTCTCCCCTGTAACCGCCTGGGAGGCTGCGCTGGGGAAGGATGTAGCGCGCGGTCTCAGCTTCTCCGATGAGTGCAAACGACTTGTCGGAGAGTCGCTGCGGCTTGCGAGCCGCCCGCCGCGCGGCGCAGACAGGGAAGGGGACATCCAAATAGAACCGTCGAGCAGGGAGGTCCAAGACCTGTGCGTAAGCAAAGAGGCAAAAGCCATCGGCAACCAAGCCGGAGGTGCGGTTTGCTATCTGAGCAGCCAAACGCCCCCCGTCGTAGAGTTCCGGGCGCTCAAAGGTGCGAACCTTGCCTTGGGGTGTATCGACATAGGCCTTTGCCCCCCGAATAAAGAAGTCGTCGAGGGAAAGGCACGGGAAGCCGAGCTTAGCGGCAACCATCTGTGCGAGGGTCGACTTCCCGGATCCGCTTGGCCCCGCAATTAGGACGATTGGAAGCATGGCGGACGTCACTTCGGGGCCTCAGTCGAGACACGAACGCTGAATTCGTGCGGGAAACGCGTTTCGTGCGCCCGGGCATTGTACTGGGCCAGCAGGGCATCGGCACGCTCCTTAGTGAGGTTGCGGGCAATGTTGAACGCAGCCGGAGCGCCTGGTATCCGAGCGGCCAAAGCCCAAATGCGAGCCCTGGGGAAGGAAACGGCCAAAGCCTCCTCGATGGACCGAATATCCCCCAAGAAGACCGTCCCGTGTTCGTTGTAGAAAGCTTGCAACTCCCTCACCGCGACGGCGACAGGGTGGTTAAGCGCGAGCGCACTTGCGGCATCCGCCATCGGGGTAAGGATGCCGCATCCTGAGTCGTTAAACTCGGTGAAGAATGCAGCGATCGCGTCAAGCAGGCGGCTCTCGTCCGTTGCGGGAAGCGAGGCAATGGCAGGGGATGTGGGCATATTGGAGGAAGGAGACCTAGAGATACGCCCCCTAGCCGCTTAGTGGCCCTGGAGCATCTCGAACCTCCCTTCTTTTAGCACCTTCTCGGGGCGGGCGACCTTTATGCCCGTCCGATGGTCGGTGACCCGGTTGTCGGTGATATTGTAGGTCCGTATCTTGGTCCCCCGTCCCGCGCCGGAGTATCCCGGACGGGCTTCGGCCCGCCGGTCATCCGCCCAAGCCTTTACCTTAGCGGCAAGGCACTGCCTGGCTGTCTTTCGGTTTGCGAGCTGCGAGCGGCCGTTAATGAAGACATCGAGCCCCGTGGGGATGTGGCGGATCCTGACTGCACTTGAGACCTTATCCGGAATTCTTCAAGACGCGCCTCACTGAACCGGATCGCGATTTCGCTGAGGCGTTCGAAAAGGGGGTTTACAAGCAATCCCGCGGATTGATCCGGCAGATTGGCGAACAGATCCTCAATCCAAGACAAAGTCCGTTTGTCTTGATTGAAAATCAGCGTATGGCATTTGCCCTTGTGAAGGCGCGGGTCATCAGCGCTGTCGCTCAGAGGAAGCTAAAGAAGACCGTAATTCTAATCCGAAAGATCCACCTAGATCACACTTATTATGGGGAAAGGAACGGTTTCCAGCCCGGCGAGGCGATTTCATATAAACAGGTATTCACCACCAGCCGAGCGCAGCGAGGCAGAACGTTTGCCGCCGCGTTAATTGAATTTCATGGTTCCGCCTCTTACAGCAACACCATGGTTATAGAGAATATTTATTTTGGACCGGCCTCCAAACCCATATTCGTAATATGGTCCCTGCTTGATCTCCATTCCTGAGCCGTCGGTATAATACGTATAGATAATCATGGTAGCGCTTCCCGGTTCTCCTATAACCTTAAGCTGTAGTGCAGGGCGGTCGTAAATTTCTTTTCCCGCGATTATACCTATTGCTGTACCGAACAATGCGAATCCACTAGTGTCCGGAATTAAGACGCATTAGAACAAGGAGTTAGGAATATTGAATGACTCCGAGCTTGTATCATCACTATATGAATATCGCGCAAATAGCTCGGGGACAGGCACTTTCTCGAACGGCGTGACGCTGAGAACTTGAAGGATTTCATGCAGGCTTGGCTCCAATTTCAGCGTCTTCTTGAGGATCGCAACCAGGAGGTAAGTGCTCAGTGCAGTCCAAATCTGGATACGCACGGCGTTCTCGCTTGTGCCGACAAATGCGCGGATGCGCAGGTGTCCCTTGATCCATTTGAAAAACAGCTCGATCTGCCAGCGCGCTCGGTACACCTCGGTCACCTGGAACGCGGTCAATCCAAAGTGATTGGTCAGGAAAACCAGAGAGCGTTCGTGCTTCGCGTCGTAGAAGCGGACGCGACGCAGCGCCTCCGGGTAACCTTGCTTGGAGTAGAAGCCGCGCAGCCGAATGGTCTGGTCGCAACGCAGTCCGGTCTCTTTGTCCACGGGCCGGCTCTGCACGACATAGAACTTCAGGTTCGACTTGGCCCGGATCACGAAGAACGCGCCGGAGCGTGTGAACCGCGCGAGACGGCTGAAATCCAAATACGCCCTGTCCATGATGTAGATGGCACCTGCCTCGATCGGCAGGTCGTCGAGAATGTTGACCTCGTGAACCAGGCCCTCTGTGAGAGCGACAAAGGTCGGGATGGGGCCGCGCAGATCCAGCAAGGTGTGAAGTTTGATTGCCGCCTTGGTGGAGCGAAAGTCGGCCCAGGGAAAGAGGCTCAAACACAGATCGATCACCGTGGCGTCGAGGGCGTAGACCGTCTGCTGCAGCTCGAGAGCGAAAGGCTCCTTGGCGTACAGCTTGCGAGCTCGCCGAATGAGTGTCTGCGCCCAGTCCGCATAAATACGCCAGTCGCGGCGTTCGTTTGCGTCGGCAAGTGTGCTCCGCACGACCCGCCCCCGAAATCCCATCTGATAAAGCAGCGCTCGACGCGCTCCAAGCGCCGCCTCCAAATCGCGCAAGCTCTCGCGCGCCGTGAGCTGCGCAAACGCCATCGCGAGCCACTGGTCGTAGCAGGAAAAGGATTTGATGCAGGCGTCGCCACGATAGCGTTCGACGCATCGGTGAAACGTCTCGTGGTGCCCGAGCGAGAGGACTTGGGTGAATACGGTCGGAGTAGCCATGGCCGGAATGAATCCGGGCCATCATGGCGCAAAAATGCCGAGCGAACGCAAAATGGAGCACACCCCGAAAACTCTGTAATCGTCTTTCCACGCGTATGTTAAAAAATCAAATCAACCCGTGTTCCGGACAGCAGTGATGCGAATCCAATAACTAATCCTACGACGTACACTCTACTAATGGACAGGTTTTCCATTTTGTTGGACGCGAGCACCCCGACGTCGCAATAAATTGTTGAATCTCGGCAGTAGCTTGCAACTGAGCATGCGTCGCCTGATATTGGCTATCTGACTGAATCTTGTTAAAGGTGTTTCCGCCAGGTCGACGCCAGTCTCCTTAGTCCACTTGTACGCAGAATTCCACCGGCCATTCTGGATTCCGAGTGCAGTGAATGCCTCGCTCTCCGTTTGGATATTTTTCCCAGCGAGTTCTCTGTTCGCCTCGCGGACCATCGCCCGCTGGTGGAGGGGCGCCATTTCGTAGTGCCCAAGACGATAGCCTTCATTGAATACAGCCGGGAAACCAACCAGAATCGCAAGGCCGAGGAGCAAATGCGTGAAACTCAGATTAATAGTTTTCATAACG
>Ga0302202_10000590_pt1 | contig 47627 bp, 48 predicted proteins | sample II_Bog_N3_3_FD_194579 | JGI IMG/M metagenome (GOLD analysis project Ga0302202, IMG submission 194579) | Peat permafrost microbial communities from Stordalen Mire near Abisko, Sweden - II_Bog_N3_3 | ecosystem: Environmental > Terrestrial > Soil > Wetlands > Peat | place: Sweden: Abisko...
GTCATCGCCGCCGAAACCGCCCGCCGCGGCATGGACTTCCAACTCGGCATCTGGACCCACGCCTACCAGTGGACCGACAGCCCGCACTCCGACCACCACATCGTGGGCCTCACGCCGGAGACCCACGCCGCCTACTGCCGCGACGCCCTCGGTCTCATCCTCAAAGCCTGCCCGCAGATCACCGGCCTCACCCTGCGCATCCACGGCGAGAGCGGCATCCCCGAGGGCAGCTATCCGTTCTGGCAGACGCTCTTCGATGCCATCCCCGCCGCCCGCACGCCCGAAGGCAAGCCCCGCGTCATCGAGATCGACATGCACGCCAAGGGGCTCAACCAGATCATGATCGACATGGCGCGCAAGACCGGCATGCCTGTCAAGGCAGGCGCCAAGTACTGGGCGGAGCACCTCGGCCTCGGCTACCAGCAGACCGACATCCGTGCCAACGAGTATCCTCGCGAAGGCGTCACCGGCACGTTCGCCGTCTCCAGCGGCGCGCGCAACTTCACCCGCTACGGCTACGGCGACTTCTACCAGCAGAACAGCGGCATCGACCTCCTCTACCGCGTCTGGCCCGGAACGCAGCGCCACCTCCTCTGGGGCGACCCCGCGCTCGCCGCCGGATACGGCCGCGCCGCCAACTTCTGCGGAGCCGCCGGCCTCGAACTCATGGAGCCGCTCTTCTTCAAAGGCCGCGAAGGCTCAGGCCTCCCCGGCGGCCGCGACGCCTACGCCGACGAGTCTCTCTCCACACCTCCATCCCCTCCCCAAAGCACTGTCATTCAGAAAAGCGCTGTCATTCTGAGCGAAGCGAAGAATCCCCGCATTCCCCCCACTCCGCCTCCCCCCGATCTAGACACCGCAAAATTCGCCCTCACCTACCTCACCTGGGGCCGCTACCTCTACAACCCCGACACCGACCCCTCCTTCTACCATCGCTACCTCAAACAGCAATTCGGCCCCGCTGGCCCCGCGCTCGAAACGGCGCTCGCCGCATCCAGCCGCATCCTTCCGCTGGTGACGACGGCGTGGTGCCCGTCCGCCTCGAACCACGAATTCTGGCCGGAGATGTTCACGCACCTCTCGATCCTTCCCATCGTCGGCAAGCCGCTCTACGGCGACAATCCCGCCCCTCACAACGTCAGCGCCATCAGCCCGCTCGACCCGCAGATATTCACCACCATCGACCAGCACGCCAAAGATCTCATCGCCGGCACCGTCAACGCCCGCTACAACACCAGCGAAGTCATCGCCTGGCTCGAAGCCCTGGTCGCCACCTCCACCAAAGGCCTAGCCGCCGCCCGCACCGCCGCCGGCCCCAAAGCCCGCACCCCAGAATTCCGCCACGCCGAAGAAGACATCCTCATCCTCAACGGCCTCGGCTCCTACTACGCCAACCTCTTCCGTGCCGCGCTGTTCTACTCGATATACGGCGAGACGCGTGATGGGTCTGCTGTGGAACAGTCGCTGGCCAGTTTCCGTAAGGCCCGCAACGCATGGGCCATGATGTCCGACCGGGCGAAATCCGTCTACGCCAATGACATCAGCTACGGATCGACTTCTTTCCGTCGCGGCAACTGGGCCAGCCGCCTGCCTATGATCGATGCAGATGTCTTGGCGTTAGAGAAGTTCTTTCAATCCGATGCGACTTCGGCAAAGTACATCGCTGCCAATCCGGATGAGGGCAAAGCTTTACCGCCCGCCCGCTCTACGTATCGAGCTATTTCACCAATGGCTCGTCTGACCATCGCGGTGCAGCACACCCCACCCACCTCCTTTCACTCCGGCAGAGATCTCTCCCTCACCATCTCCACGCCGCCCATCGTCGCGGAAGCCTTCCTCTGGTACCGCCACGTCAACCACGGCGAACGCTGGCTATCCGTGCAAATGCAACACGAAGGCGCGATCCACAAAGCCGCCATCCCCGCCGCCTACACCAACTCCCCCTACCCGCTCCAGTACTACTTCGAACTCCGCACCGCCACCTCCGCCACGCTCCACCCACCCTTCAACCCTACCTGGAGCAACCAGCCCTACTACGCCATCCACAAGCGCACCTGACTGCGAATGACGGCATAGCAGCTTACCCAGAATCAAAGACTTAGATCAGTGTCAAGTAAAATCTTTAGCTATCTCATATCTAGCATTACATCAATCGCTTACAGGTGATCGAGATGCACTCATATTCGCTCCCACGAGCTATAATAGACAGAGCGCCGAAATGCGAGGAGTGGGCCTTAATGTTCGGCATCAATGCATGGCAACCTTCGAGATGTTATCTGGCTTGTTTTCAGGATTTTGCGAATGAAACACGGGCGATTCGAAGGTAACTGCCTCAAAACAGATGACTTGCAGATAAGTCATGTGTTTTGAATATCATAGGCACTAAAGCTTTTGCAATCAATATCTTGCGGGATTAGGGGGGGGGGGAGGGGGTGCTTCCCGCCACAGCTCTCAAGTGAGGAAAAGGACAGCATGACGAACCAGCAACCAGCAGGCATCGAGTTCAAGGCGCCGATCTCGCCGCGGTACGCAGAAATTCTCACGCCGGAAGCTATCGCCTTCCTCGTCCGCCTACAGCGCAAACACAACGCCCGCCGCAAGCAGCTCCTCGCCGCCCGCGCCGTCCGCCAAACCGCGCTCGACGCCGGCTCCAAGCCCGACTTCCTCCCCGAAACCGCACACATCCGCGAGTCCGACTGGACCGTCGCGCCCCTCCCTGCCGACCTGCTCGACCGCCGTGCCGAGATCACCGGCCCCGTCGATCGCAAGATGATCATCAACGCCCTCAACTCCGGCGCCAAGGTCTTCATGGCCGACTTCGAGGACTCCACCACGCCCACCTGGGACAACCTGCTCGACGGCCAGCTCAACCTCCGCGACGCCGTCCGCCGCACCATCACCTACGAAGACCCCACCACCAAAAAGAGTTACAAACTCATCGAGAACCCCGCCGTCCTCTTCGTTCGCGCCCGTGGCTGGCACATGGAAGAGCGCCACATGCTGGTCGACGGTGAACCCATGTCCGGTTCCCTCTTCGACTTCGGCCTCTACGCCTTCCACAACGCCAAAGAGCTTCTCGCCCGCGGCTCCGGCCCCTACTTCTACCTGCCCAAGATGGAGTCGCACCTCGAAGCCCGCCTATGGAACGACGTCTTCGTCCAGGCCGAAGGCGAACTCGGCATCCCCGCCAAATCCATCAAGGGCACAGTCCTCATCGAAACCATCCTTGCCTCCTTCGAGATGGACGAGATCCTCTACGAGCTGCGCGACCACTCCGCCGGCCTCAACTGCGGACGCTGGGATTACATCTTCAGCTTCATCAAGAAATTCGCCGGCGACACCAGCATCCTCCTGCCCGACCGTGCGCAGGTCACCATGACCACCCACTTCATGCGCAGCTACTCCAAGCTGTGCATCAAGACCTGCCACCGCCGCAACGTCTCCGCGATGGGCGGCATGTCCGCGCTCATCCCCATCAAGTCCGACCCCGTCGCCAACGAGAAGGCCATCGCCGGCGTCCGCGCCGACAAGGAGCGCGAGGCCACCGACGGCCACGACGGCACCTGGGTCGCCCACCCCGGCCTCGTCCCCGTCGCGCTAGAGGTCTTCAACCGCCTCATGCCCCAACCCAATCAAATTTCCAAGCAGCTTCCCAACTACCACTGCACCGCCGCCGACCTGCTGCAAGTCCCCACTGGCACCATCACCCAGGCCGGCCTCAAGCAGAACGTCGCCGTTGGCCTCGGCTACGTTGAAGCATGGCTGCGCGGCATCGGCTGCGTGCCGCTCTTCAACCTTATGGAAGACGCCGCCACCGCCGAGATCTCCCGCGCCCAGCTCTGGCAGTGGGTCCACCACGGCGCCACCATCACCGACGGCCCCAACGCCGGCACACCGATCACCGACGCGCTCGTCAACCAGACCATCGCCGACGAGCTCATGCTTCTCATCAACCGAACGGCAGAACCACGCATCGACGCCGCCCGCATCTCCGCCTACCAGCGCGCCGCCGACCTGATGCGCAAGCTCATCGCCTCGCCCACCTTCCCGGAATTCCTCACCGTCCCCGCCTACGCCGAGGTCCTCAAGGAGGAGAAGTTCTAGCCAGCCGCCTGGCATCACTCGCGCCTGCGCCGAGAGGTATACTCGCCTTGAGGTGCCGATATGGCCGTATCGACCTGGAATCTCAAAGTGTCGCAAGAAACGGACGCCGAACTGCGCGATTTTCTGGAGCGTTCAGGCGCGACCGATCCAAGCTCTTTCGATCAGTTTGTGGAAGAGGCCGTACATGACCGCATCTTCCACGAGGCGGCGCGCCGCGCGAAAGCGGCAAACGCCAATCGTACTGAGGAAGAGATTTTGCGGGCTGTCGATGAGTCCCTGGAGTGGGCGAGAAATACCCAGTGATCGTTGTCCTCGATAGCAACGTCTTTCTGAGCGCTCTCATTACTCCCAGCGGAAATTCTGCTTCAATCTACGAAGCGTGGCGTGCCGGCAGGTTTCAGATTGCCACCTGCACCGAGCAGTTGAACGAGATTAAAGCTGCGAGTCGCAATCCCAAGTTCGCGGACATTCTTCAGCCTCGGGAGGTTGGCGTCATGCTCAACCGCCTCCGCGCAACCCGAGTCCCGGAACCGATTCCGCGCAGATATGTCGCGTCAGATCCGACCGACTCCTTTCTCTTGAACTTGGCTGCTGCTGTTTCTGCTCATTTCTTGATTACGGGAGACAAGCGTGCTGGACTCCTCCAACAGCGAACGGTTGAGACAACCCGTATCCTGAATCCCGCGCAGTTTTGTACCTCGGTACTAAGCAGACTCATGTAGTACCGCTCATAACTTCTTCGCCAATAGCACCTTCGTACATCTTGACAGCCACCCCCGGAATCTCAATCATCGTGTGTAGCTGTCCGCGAGGTGTACTTTGGCGCGTCCTTACTGGTCTGGCCACATACAAATCTCTCTCGTCTCCTTCGGCGTCAAGCTCTTCGTCGCCACCGAAGCAAAGGGCGAAATCCGCTTCCATCAGATCAGCCGCTCCACCGGCGAGCGCGTCCGCCATCAGAAAGTCCTTGCCTCCGCTCTCGAAGAAGCTCCCGGCGAAGCCGCCGCACCGGTCGAGAAGGACGAGATCGTCAAGGGTTACGAATACACCAAGGGCCAGTACGTCATCATCGAGCCCTCCGAGATCGCCAACCTTCGCGTACCGTCCAAGCACACGGTCGAGATCCAGCAGTTCGTCTCGCTCGACGAACTCCCCCCCGAGTACCTGGAGAAGCCCTACTTCGTCGTCCCCGAGAACGACATCCAGGCCGAAGCCTTCGCCGTCGTCCGCGCCGCCCTCGCCAAATCCAAAAAGGCCGGCCTCGGCAAGATCGCCTTCAGCGGCCGCGAGCACATCCTCGCCATCACCGCCGCCCCCGGCGATGAGCCCGGCATGATGGCCTACACCATGCGCTACCAGGAAGAGCTCCGCAAGCCCGCCGAATACTTCAGCGACATCAAGAAGGTCAAAGTCGACGAAGACTCGCTCGACCTCGCCGAGTCCCTGATCAAAAAGCGCACGGCAAAGTTCGACCCCTCCAAATTCACCGACGGGTATGAGATCGCACTCAAGGAGCTCGTCGAAGCCAAGATCAAGCACCTGCCAGTCCCCAAGGATGAGGCCGTCGAACCAGCCCGCGGCAAGGTCATCAACCTGATGGACGCGCTCCGCAAGAGTGTCCAAGGCTCTGAGTCCGCGCCAGCCGCCGGCAAGAAGAAGCCGCCGATGCGCGAGACCGGCAAGCTCTTCGCGGAGCAGGAGGAGAAGCCAGGCCTCGCTCTGGTCAAGTCTTCCGCCAAGCCCTCCACACGCAACACCACCGCCAAATCGGCCCGGAGCAGCGCCAAACGCAAGTCCGCCTAGCCATCAAACGTTTCCGGCGGAAGCACGCATCCAAACAAGTCCCGGGGTGACCGAATGGCTGCTGCTCCCAGGAAAGCGACAAAGACCGCCCGGAAGAAAACCGCGAAGGCGACCAAGAAATCCAAGAACCCGGACTCCTCCGCTATCGATGAGCAGCTTGCGCGCTATCGCTCCATGCGCGACTTCAACATCACCGCCGAACCGTCTGGCGTTAGCACCAAGGCCAGTCCAAAAGTCCGCTCCATGCAATGGCCATTCGTCATCCAGAAGCACGCCGCCTCGCATCTCCACTATGACTTCCGCCTCGGTTGGAACGGCGTCCTCAAATCCTGGGCAGTGGCCAAGGGCCCCAGCTATGTCGTCGCCGACAAGCGCCTCGCCGTCCAGGTCGAGGACCACCCCATGGAGTACGGGGGCTTCGAGGGGATCATTCCCAAAGGCCAGTACGGCGGCGGCACCGTCATGCTCTGGGACCAGGGCACATGGGAGCCGCAGCCCGCATACCCTGACGTGGATGAAGGCCTTCGCAAAGGCTCGCTCAAGTTCATCCTCCACGGCGCCAAGCTCCAGGGCAAGTGGGCGCTCATCCGCATGCACGGCAAATCCGGCGGCTCGGAGTCCAAACCCAACTGGCTCCTCATCAAGGAACACGACGACTTCGAGCGCTCGCCCACCGGCCCGTCCATCACCGACGCCGAGCCCAACTCCGTCGTCACCGGACGCACCATGGACCAGATCGCCGCCAGCGCGGACCACGTCTGGAACTCCAAAGGCACGCGTTCCGGCGAAAAAGCCTGGTACCGCCAGGAAAGTAAATTGCCATCCGAGGTCATCCTGAGCGCAGCGCGCAGCGCGGAGTCGAAGGACCTGCTGCAAGACTCACACCAGCAACGCAGCCTGCACATTTCAGCCGCAACCATCGCCAAACTCCCCCGCGAATCCCAACTCGCCTTCATCCCGCCACAGCTCGCCCAGCAGGCAGATGCGCCGCCCTCCAGCGGCGGATGGCTGCATGAGCTCAAGCTTGACGGTTACCGCATCCAGGCGCGCAAAGCCGGCAGCAAGGTACAACTCTTCACCCGCACCGGCCTCGACTGGACTCACCGCATGCCCACACTCGCGGCCGCGGTTGCCCGCCTTCCCGCCGCCGCTGCCACGCTCGACGGCGAAGTCGTCGTCCTACGCGAAGACGGCAACACCAGCTTCGCCGATCTGCAGGCCTCCTTCCAGCAGGACGCCAAACATCCGCTCACCTACTTCTGCTTCGACCTGCTCCACCTCGACGGCCGCAACACTCGCACCCTCCCCCTCCGCGACCGCAAAAGCCTCCTCGCAACACTTCTCGCCTCCTCCGGCCACGACGCGCTCCGCCTCTCCGAGCACCTCGAATCCGACGGCCCCACCATCTTCCACAACGCCTGCAAGCTCCATGCCGAGGGCATCGTCTCCAAGCGCGCCTCTGCCGCATACACCTCCGGCCGCAGCTCCGATTGGCTCAAGTGCAAATGCCTCCTCGAACAGGAATTCGTCATCGGCGGCTATACATTACCCGGCGCCGGACACACCGGCATGCGCGGCGTTGGCGCGCTCCTGCTCGGCTACTATCGCCCCCTCGCGCGCGGACACGCCGAACTCGTCTACGCAGGCCGCACCGGCACCGGCTTCAACCAGAAGACCCACACGCTGCTCCGCGACAAGCTCGAGCCCATCACGCAGGCGAAGATGCCCTTCGCCAAACCACCCACCGAATCCACTCGCGGAGTGACCTGGGTCAAGCCCACCCTCGTCGCCCAGGTCCGCTTCGCCACCTGGACCGCCGACCAGCTCGTCCGCCAGGCCGCCTTCCTCGGCCTCCGCGAAGACAAGCCCGCCTCCGAAGTGGTCCGCGAGACCTCCGCCCCCACTCCGCGCTCCTCGAAGTCCGCCGCGCCAAAAGCTGCGTCCCACGCAGCCGTCACCCACCCCATCGCCGCGAAAGTCTCGACGAACAACGTAAAACGAGCAACGGGCAACGCCAACCATCCTCCCGTCCGCCTCACCCATCCCGACAAAATCCTCGACCCGGAATCCCAGCTCACCAAGCAGGCCCTCGCCGACTACTACTGGGCCGTCGCGGCCCGCATGCTGCCTCACATTGCCGGCCGCCCCGTCTCCATCGTTCGCTGTCCAGATGGCTCCGCCAGACCCTGCTTCTTCCAGAAGCACGTCAACTCCACGCTTCCTCCCGGCATCGACTCCGTCCGCGTCCCCGACAAGAAGACCGGAGTCATCGAGCCCTACATCACCATCTCCACGCCGGAGGCCCTCGCGGGCCTCGCCCAGCTCGGCGTCCTCGAAGTCCACCCCTGGGGCTCGCGCAACGACGACCTGGAACACCCCGACCGCCTCATCTTCGACCTCGACCCCGACGAATCCCTCCCTTGGGCCACCGTCTCTGCCGCCGCCTCCGAGGTCCGCGCCCGCCTCAGGAAACTCGGCCTCGTCAGCTTCCTCAAAACCACAGGCGGCAAGGGCCTCCACGTCGTCATCCCCATTGAACCGAAACTCGACTGGCCTGCTGCCAAAGACTTCGCCCACAGCTTCGTCCTCGCAATGGAAAAAGCGAACCCCGCGCTCTACCTCACCAAGATGACCAAGTCCGCCCGCGCCGGGCGTATCTACCTCGACTACCTCCGCAACGAACGCGGAGCCACCGCAGTGGCGCCCTACTCTCCCCGCGCCCGAGCCGGTTGTGCAGTCTCGATGCCCCTAGCATGGCCCGAAATTGCGGCGTCCGGCGAGTTTGCCAGCGAGCGCCCCAGCTTCCGCGTCGCCGACTTCGCGGATTGGCGCTTCCGCCTCACCAAGGATCCGTGGAAATCAATCGCTACCATGCGCCAAACGATTGCACCCGCAACCATCGTCCGCAAATAGCGTCTTTGTGACGCTGCTCACGGTATGACGTCCGTCACTGCAATCCTCCGCCTGAACCTGCTACCTTGCAGTAGCACTCCCAGACGAGAATCAAGAGGATCAGACGTGGACTACATCATCATCATCGCAGCCGGGAGCCTGGTTGCCATGCAGGCCGGCACCAACGCTACCATGCAGAAGAGCCTGCACAACCCCTTGCTTTCCTCGGCTGTCAGCTTCGCCGGAGGCCTGCTCTCGCTCCTGCTTTGCCTGGCGATTTATATGGCATTCCATAAAACACCCCTCCCGAAGGCCGATCAATGGACCTCCGCTCCCTGGTGGGCCTGGATCGGCGGTGCGCTCGGAGCTGTGTACGTCTTGGCCGGAGTGCTCACGGTGGAGAAGGTCGGCACCGGCATGTTCGTCTGCCTCTCCGTCACCGCCTCCATCCTCGCCTCGCTCGCCATCGACCACTTCGGCCTGGTTGGGATGCACCGCCACGCCGCCAGCCCCGGCCGTCTTCTCGGTGGCGCCCTCATGGTCGTCGGCATGCTCCTGATCGGCAGGTTCTAGCGAAGGTAGCGTACAGTATTACCAGGTAACACCTTGGAGCACCAGCTATGCCCTCACCCTCCACAACCAGCCTCAAGCTCGATCCCGAGATCAAGAATCGCGTGGAGCGCCTTGCCGAAGCGAGGAACCGGTCCACCCACTGGGTTCTGCGGGAAGCAATCGGAGAGTACGTCGAACGGGAAGAGCGACGCGAACGATTGCGGCAGGACGCGCTCACAGCCTGGACCCACTATCAGGAAACAGGGTTGCATTCCACTGCGGATGAGGCGGACGTCTGGCTGGCCAAGCTCGAAGCTGGAGAGGACGCGCCCATACCGGAATGCCATCCATAAAGTGGTCGGCCGCGGCGCTACGCGATGTCGCCCGGTTGCACGATTTTCTCTTCGGCAAGAGTCCCGATGCCGCGTGTCGCGCAATCAAAACAATACGCAACAGCGTCAAACTGCTGGGCGGCCATCCTGAGATCGGCCGGCCCATCGAAGAACTACCGCCCGAGTTCCGCGAATGGGTGATCGATTTCGGAGGCGGAAGCTATGTTGCTCTCTACCGCTACGACGGCCGCGAAGTCGTAATCCTCGCCATCCGCCATGGCAGAGAAGCGGGATTTTGACCTCAGCCCTATGTCCGGACGTCGCCGTCACCCTTGCCCGTAGGTCGCCGTCGCCCCATGCTTCCGGAAGTAGTGCCGGTCCAGCAGAGCCTGGGTCACTACATTCACCTCAGACTTCAGCGTCAGCGTCTTGTAGGCCATCTTCGCGCAGTACTCCAGCACCACCGCATTGTGCGCAGCGTCGTGAGCATCCCTGCCCCACGCAAACGGCGCATGTCCCGCCACCAGGCATGCCGGCACCGCCAGCGGATCGGTGCCCGTCGCCCGGAACTGCGCCACAATCGCCAGTCCCGTCTCATGCACGTAGCATCCGCCGATAGCCCCATCGGTCAACGGGGCCGTACACGGCACCGGCCCGTAGAAGTAATCCGCGTGGGTCGTGCCCAGCGCTGGAATCGCTATCCCCGCCTGGGCAAAGCTGGTCGCGTACTCCGAGTGCGTATGCACCACCGCGCCAATCGTCGGGAACTCGCGATACAGCAGCGTGTGGGTATCCAGGTCCGACGACGGCTTGAGATTGCCCTCGACAATCTTCCCGTTTAGATCGGTGACCACCATATGTTCCGGCCGCAGATCGTCGTAGTCCACGCCCGAGGGCTTGATCACCACCAGCCCCTGCTCGCGGTCAACTCCCGAAGCATTTCCAAAGGTGTAAAGGACCAACCCGCGCTTCACAAGTTCAAGGTTGGCATCGAGAACGGCGGTGCGAAGTTCTTTCAGCAGCATGACTAACAGGATAAACCGTCAGTCGCCATTCAAGGCCAAACGTCATGCGTGCCGGAAGTGAATCACAATCGCGAGAGTCAGCGTCGTCGCATACAGCACGTGCAGGCACAGATGGAAGACGTTGGGCCGAGGGTGGTCTCCGCGTGCCGGCAGCGCCTGCCGTGTGCCCCTGTACATCTCCGCGTACATCCGCGTCGTCTCCTGGTTGGTGCCGAAAAAATACGGGATCCACCACATCGCAATCGCCGAAATCACCGTGATCGCGCAGTACACAACCCAGTAGTCGAGAACATAGGCAGGCTTCGGACGGCTCCAGAAGTAGAACGCAAACCCAGCTGAAATTGCAGGAAAGATTGCCGTACTCAGAGTTCCGAGTACGAACTTGGTCCGCCCCACAACAGCTTTTATCTGGCTCCCATGCACCCAGCCCGGAATATCGATCAAGTCGTGTCCGGCAGTTACAACAAATTGCACCATCAACAGAACCGACAACCACACCAGCATACCCAGCCACTCCTGACGAAGCGAGAATGATGTTGCGTGGCCCGGTGTTTCAGAGTTTTCCTATCAGCCCTTCCGGCCATCGTTCTGCCCGTCCTCCGAACGACCGCATCCACGTCGCTCCTAGCAGCGCCGCCATTCCCGTCAGCAACAACGTCAGAGTCCCAGGCTCAGGTGTATCCGCAGGCCCGGACGAGGGCGAAGGGCCGGCATCCGTCGACGAAACGCCGGCCAGCCCATTGAAGTTGTAATCATACAAATTCGCATTCGTTTGAATAAGGTTCAGGCCAGCCAAACAGTCATATTCGCCAAAGGTGCCGCCGTCGTTCCCCGTGCTGTTTAAGCAAAGCTCATTGGCAGAATCGTCGCCGGCGGTCAGCGCATAGAACTCGAACGATGTAATCACTCCTGCGGTGACGGTGAAACTGTTGGTGATCTGGTCCTCCCAGTTTGTCACCACATCGCCCGCGGAAAAACTCCCTAACCCGCCTGGGAAAGATGCCAATGTCAACGACGTCGCCGCGCCCGAACCCGTGCCGCCCGCACCAACAAACTCCAGGTCGACCTCGCCGGTGACAGTGCCGGATACCGTACCCGTACCATCGAAAGAAAATGTATATTCCTCAGCCCTGGCGCACGTCGCCAATGCGCAAAATACCAGAGCCACACTCAAGGGATGCAGTACCGCATTCTTCGAGGTCATAGGTGTCCGTCCTGTCCTGAATCGTTCGCGCTGAATACCGCGCCTACGCTCTATTTCTCACTATGCCGACTGTCCTGTCAACATAAAATCCGCACAAAAAATGGGCCCAACACCTCTGTAACCGGCGTGATTACTTTCTACGCAACACCATCAAAATGAAAAGCCGGCACTTCAATCAGTCTTCCTCCGCTCACTCCCGCAGACCATTTATCCTGATTCCATGTCGGCCACCCCCTTCTCCTGGCAAGGCAAGCGCGTCTTCCTCACCGGCCACACTGGCTTCAAAGGCGGCTGGCTCGCACTCTGGCTCGCCTCCAAAGGCGCCACCGTCCGCGGCTACGCACTCGCGCCCAACACCGACCCCGACCTCTTCACCGTCGCCCGCGTCGGCTCCGTCGTCGAAGACCTCCGCAACGACATCCGCAACCCCACCACGCTCGAGCCCGCGCTCCACGACTTCGCCCCCGAGGTCGTCTTCCACCTCGCCGCACAACCGCTCGTCCGCGCCTCCTACGTCGACCCCATCCTCACCTACGAGACCAACGTCCTGGGCACCGCACGCGTTCTCGACGCCATCCGCCGCACCCCCTCCGTCCGCGCCGTCATCTCCGTCACCACCGACAAGGTCTACGAGAACCGCGAGACCCTCCGGCCCTACGTCGAGTCCGACCCCCTCGGCGGCTACGATCCCTACTCCAGTTCCAAGGCCTGTGCAGAGATCGTCTCCGCCGCCTATCGCCAGTCCTACTTCCCCGTCGCCAAGCTCGGCCATCCCGGCGGCCACACCACTGCCGTCGCCACCGCACGCGCAGGCAATGTCATCGGCGGTGGCGACTGGTCCGCCGACCGCCTCATCCCCGACCTCGTCCGCGGCTTCCTCTCCGGCCAGCCGGTCCCCATCCGGCGCCCCCACGCCATCCGTCCCTGGCAGCACGTCCTCGAGCCGCTCCACGGCTACATCGTCCTCGCCGAGCACCTATTCTCCGCCGACCCCGCTCCCTTTGCCACCGCCTACAACTTCGGCCCCCACGACGACGACGCCCGCGAGGTCGCCTGGATCGCCGAGAAGATGACCGGCTTCTGGGGCCCCGGCGCCCGCTGGGTGCTCGATGAGGATCCCGGCGTCCACGAGGCCGGTTACCTCAAGCTCGACGCCTCCAAGGCCACCGTCGATCTCGGCTGGACCCCGCGGCTCGACCTTGAGACGGCCCTCCAGTGGCTCGTCGCCTGGTACCGCGCCTGGCAGTCCGGCGCAGACATGCAAGCCTTCACCCTCGCGCAGATCGCCGCCTACGAAGCCCTGATCCGCCCTTAGCGACCACGGCCCCTACAACCGCCGCTTCCAGGAGAGTCCGTCCATGCCCAGAATGCATCCGCTGCTTGCCCTTGCTCTCCTGCTCACAGCACCGGTCGCGCAGGCGCAACCTGCCCACCCTCCAGCCGCCGTCCCCGTCCTTTTTCTCTCCGACATCCACTTCAATCCATTCGCAGACCCAGCGCTCACCGCCCAGTTCGCGGGCCGTCCGGTCGTCGCACCCCTGTCCCCCGCGGTCGCCGACGCGCAAAGCTCCTGCGCAACGCTCGACACCCCCACCGCACTCTTTCAATCCTCCCTGACCGCCGCCCACCTCCGCGCCGCTCCCATCCGCTTCGTCACCGTTACCGGCGACCTTCTCTCGCACCAGTTCATCCGCTGCTTCGCGGCGTTCGTCCTCAACACTCCTCCGGCCGGCTCCGACGAAGACCAGTACAAAGCCTTCAGCAGTACCCCGGGCGGCACGCTCGACCTCTACCGCTCCTTCGTCCAGAAGACCATCGAGTACGTCGCCGGCCAGTTGCAGCAGGCCCTCCCCGGCGTCCCCATCTACTTCGCCCTCGGCAACAACGACACCGCCTGCGGCGACTATGACATCGACCCCAACGATGCCCTGCTGAAGAACACGGCCTACCTCGTGGCTGCCTCGGCCCACGGAACACGTGCAGCGGATATCCCACTCGACGCACGCGCCAATCCAACCGCACCGTTCAATCCGAATGGCGACTACCAATTCCTCGGCGACTACAACATTCCCATCCCGGCTCTTCCCACCACCCACCTCATCGTGCTCGACGACCTCTTCCTCTCCGCCAGCCATCTCACCTGCTCCGGCCAGCCGGAGCCCGAGTCGACCGCCAAAGCCCAGAAGAAATGGCTCAACGATCAGTTGGACGCCGCCTCCGCCGCCCACCAGAAGGTCTGGGTCATGGGCCATATTCCGCCCGGACTCGACCCCTACACCACGCTCCGGAAACGTGCCATCACCTACTTCCTCAGCCCCGACATCACCTCGGATCTCGCCTCACACTCCCCCGACGTCCGCCTCGCCCTCTTCGCCCACACCCACTTCGACTCCCTCTCGGAGATCTCCCCCGCCAACCCCAAGGACCCTCCCATCACTCTCAAACTCGTCCAGTCCATCTGCCCCAACCACGGCAACCCGCCCTCCATCACCATCGCCCACGTGGACCCTCGCACCGCCCGCCTCATCGACTACACCGTCATCATGGCCGCTCAGGCCGCTCCCGGCGCGCCGTACACCTGGCCTGCGGCCACTCTCCCTGCGCCGCCACCCACCTGGTCCGCCACACCTGCGGCTCAGCAATAGCTCCAACCGGCTATGTCCAGCAGGAATAACTCGATGTGCAGGGCAGCGACACACGCTTGACGAAACTCTTGCCCGTTCGCACCCGTCTCTCCCCAAGTGCTACTATTCCCCGGACAAACGACTCTCCCGCCCACCACGAAGGAAAACTACATGCGTCTCGTTTCCGCCGCTCTCCTCGCCCTCACCCTCACCGCCGCCGCGCAAACTCCGGCCCCTGCCACTCCTGCCGCGCCCACCCCGCCTCGTCCGCCCCGCGCCGCTGCGGCAGCACCCGCCGCCATCGTTCCCACCGTAGTTCCTCCGGCGCTCACCGGCCCTGTCACCTTCACCTGCGGTTCTGCCGGCAAAGCCAGCAAGGGCATCGTGGCGCTGACGCCCACCACGCTCTCCACGCCCAAGTCCGCCGGCTGGGATCTCAACACCGTCCCCACCATCTCTACCGGCATCTGCAGCTCCGCCGCAGAAGACAAGCCCTTCTTCTTCTCGCTCCCCGCCGCGCCCGGCAACTATCGCGTCACCGTCGTCCTCGGCGGCCATGCCAACTCCTCCATCACCGTCCGCGCGGAGGCTCGCCGCCTGATGCTGGAGAACGTGCCCGTCCTCGCCAACAAGTCCACCACCCGCTCCTTCGACGTCAACGTCCGCATCCCCGAGTTCACCAAGCCCGACGGCACTCCTGGACGAGTCCGCCTCAAGCAGCGCGAGATCGGCAACCTCGACTGGGACGCCAAGCTCACCCTGGAGTTCAACGGCACCAACCCCAGCGTCCGCTCCATCACCGTCGAGCCGCTCACCGGCGCTAAAGCCGAGCCCACCCTCTACCTCGCCGGCGACTCCACCATGGTCGACCAGGACGTCGAGCCCTGGTGCTCCTGGGGCCAGCAGCTCCCCCGCTTCTTCCTCCCCGGAATCGCCGTCGCCAACCACGCGGAGTCCGGCGAGTCCGCCATCTCCTTCCTCGGTGAGCAGCGCTTTGCCGAGATCATCTCCCTCATCCAGCCCGGCGACTTCTTCATGGTCCAGTTCGCCCACAACGACCAGAAGGTCGCCAACGGCATGCCGCGCTACATCCAGATCATGACCGACTTCGTCAACCAGGTCCGCGCCAAGGGAGCCACGCCAATCATCGTCACCTCGATGAATCGCGACAGCTTCGACGCCGACGGCCACATCAACGACACCCTCGGCGGCTATCCGCAGGCCTCCCGCCAGATCGCCAAAGACACCAACACCGCCCTCATCGACCTCAACGACATGTCCAAAACCATGTTTGAAGCCATGGGGCCGGCCGGCGCAGACCACGCCTTCATGAAGTTCAAGGCCGGCAGCTACCCCGGCGTCCAGCGCGACATCTCCGACAGCACCCACTTCAACAACTTCGGCGCCTACGAGCTCGCCCGCTGCATCGTCCACGGCATCCGCCAGCTCCCGGCGGACAAGCCCTCACTCGCCACCCACCTCGACCCCAAAGTCCCCGACATGGACCCTGCCCACCCCGACGCCTTCGCCGACTTCCACCTGCCCTACTCTCCCCCGCAGGTGCAAGGCGACGTAACCGCCATCCCCCAGGCCAATCTCAAATAGCCATACCTGAATACCCACCACAGCGTGCCCATTCATGACAGTTCCATCCTCATGAATGGGCCCCTGCTGCCCGAAGCGTCGTTCTCCCTGAAGTAACTTTCTCGGGCCACAAACCGCCACCGATAATTGAGCTTCGCCGGCTTCAGAAGCGAATTGCCCGTACCAGCATCGGTTCCCTCCGTCATCCTCCGCGGCGCACGGTCTTACAATGGTGCTAATGATTTTGCCCATGTTGGCCTCCCCCTCTGCTCTAGCGCTCTTTCTCTTTCAGGACGATGCTGCCGCGCCCATCGTCCCGGTCGGTTCGCCCGGTACCGCGCTCGTGGAGATGGTCCGCAACTCCGGGCCCGTCGCCCTCGGCGTCCTCGTCGTCCTGCTCGCGGCCAGCATCTTCTCCTGGGCGCTCATGCTCTCCAAGTGGCGCGTTTTCAGTCGCGCCCGCAAGGAGAGCGCGGGCTTCCTCCGCGTCTTCCGCAAGTCCGGACGCCTGTCGGAGATCGCCGCCGTCGCCGAGCAGTTCCACCCCAGCCCACTGGTTCCGGTCTTCACCGAGATTAACGACGAGTACCAGCGCCAGAGCGGCGGTCGCGGGCTCCCCCGCAATCCCAACGCTCTTGAACGCTCCGCCCAGACCGCATCGTCGGAGGCCCTGACGGCCATGGAAGCGCGCATGACCTGGCTCGCCACCATTGCGGCCATCTCGCCGTTCATCGGCCTCTTCGGCACGGTCATGGGCATCATCGACGCCTTCCACGGCCTCGGCACCGCCGGCGCGGCGACGCTCCGCTCCGTCGCTCCCGGCATCTCGGAGGCGCTGATCACTACCGCTGCCGGCCTGGCCGTCGCCATCCCCGCCGTCATCGGCTACAACCAGCTCACCGCGCAGTTGCGCGAGTTCGGCGCGCGCATGGACGACTTCGGCCGCGAACTGCTCAACGCCATCGAGAATGCCGCCATGCTCTCCGCGCCGCCGCCAACCGAAGAACCGCCCGCGCAGCCCCGGCGGAGGACCTTCTAACCATGGCTTTTTCCACCAACTCCGGCGGCCGTATCCGCACCCAGACTGCTTTGGCGGAGATCAACATCACGCCGCTGGTCGACGTGGTGCTGGTCCTGCTGATCATCTTCATGCTCACCGCGCCGGTGCTGCAGTCGGGCATCGACGTCGCCGTGCCGCACACCCGGTCGGTCCTGCAGCTCACGGAGCAGCGCACCGTCGTCACCATCGACAAGAACCAGAACGTCTTCCTGCAGGCCGGCGACCGCAACGGCGGAAACGACACGCCGATTAACCTGACGGACCTGACCTCAGTCCTGCGCAACTCCGGCAAGGGCGATCCCGCCAAGCGCACCATCTACGTCCGCGCCGACGAGAAGGTCCCGTTCGGCGCCTTCGCCTCCGTCATGGACGCCGTCAAACGGGCAGGCATCACCAACATCAGCATCGTCACCCAGCCGCTCGAATCGTCCTCGACGGACGCAATCGCAAAGTAGCTACCGAATGCAGACCAGCCTGACAAACCGGAGCAACCGCATCGGAGGCGGATTAGCCGGCTCTGTCGCCTTGCATGGCTCGCTCGCCGCGCTGCTGCTCGGCTGGACGTATCTCCACCATCCCGGCCAGAACTGGGGCGATGCGACCACCGCTGGCGCCATTCAGGCCACCATGGTCACGGATATTCCACTGCCACCCAAAGCGCCCGCAGACCCGAACAACGTCCTCGCCACCGACGCGCCCAGCCCCGCACCCATCGCTCCCGCGCCCAAGACCGTCGACACACCCAGACCCGAAGCCATTCCCATCCCCATGAAGAACGCCAAGCCGGCAAAGATGGCAGACAAGACCACGCCGCCTCCGCCTCTGCATCCGCAGCCGGTCAAGGTGGATCCTAGCAAGGCACAAACCGGCCAGGCGACCGGACTTCCCCTTGCGATGAGCAGCATCCAGACCAAGGCCGGCACCACCAGCGTCGATGTTTCCGACTCCGCCTTCGGCACCCGCTTCGCCTATTACGTCAAGGAGATCAACCAGAAGGTCGCCTTGCAGTGGTACACCGGCATGCTCGATGCACAAGCTCCCGGTCACCGTGTGTACATCGTCTTCGATATTGATCGCGATGGCTCCGTGTCGCACATCCAGTACGCAAAGCGTAGCGGCGACAACAGTCTAGACCAGACCGGTCTGAGCGCGGTGCAGCACGTAGACACATTTCCTCCGCTGCCTGAGGCCTATACGGGCTCGCATCTCACTGTGACCTACTACTTTGACCCTCCGCCCCGACCATAATTTCCACGCCGCCGCATCTGCCACGACAACCAAACATCCCTCGCAGCCGTCTACCATAAAGAGCATGGATCGTCTCAGCAGCAACTCTCGTCAAGCTTCCCGCCCAGTTCGATCCCTCTTTGTCGCAGCCATTCTCTTGTTTGCCGCGATTCTGGTGCTGTTCGCTCCTCCCGCTGGCGGCGGCCAGGACACCATCTTTACCGGCACCAACTCCGGCGCAACCTCGGTCCGCATTGCCGTCGCGGACTTCAAGGTGCTCGGCAGCGACCCGCAGTCCGCCGCCTTCCGCAACACCTTCGACGCGACTCTCTATGCCGACCTCGCGACCGCAGGCATCTTCGACATCGTCTCCAAGAGCCTGATGCCGCCCGGAACTCCGGGAGCTCCCGCTGAGATACAGCTTCCCAGCTACGCCAGTGCGCCCGCCAGCGCGGCCTTTGTCGGCTTCGGCTCGCTGAACGTGGCGGGCGGAAAGCTCGTTGTCAACGGCTATCTCTTCGACGCCAAGAACCTGCAGTATCCGCAGATTCTGGCCAAGCAGTACAGCGACGAGCCCACCGAGGACTCCGCCCGCCAGATTGCCCACCAATTTGCCGACGAGATTATTCTGCGCCTGGGCGGCGGCACGCCCGGCATCGCGGAAACCAAGATCTACTACTCCCAGGCGTCCGGCGGCAACAAAGAGATCTTCGTCATGGACTATGACGGCGCCAACGGTCATCCCATCACTCACCTCGGCACCATCTCCATCTCGCCGCGGGTCTCGCCGGACAACACCCGCGTGGCCTTCGCGTCGCTGGGTAAGAACGGGTTTCAGATTCGCATGTGGTCGCTCGTCCTTGGCCGCATGGTCAACTTCAACTCCTTCGGCGACCTGAATCAATCGCCTGCCTGGTCGCCCGACGGACGCGAGCTTGCCTATTCCTCCACCCGCTCCGGCACGCCGTCCATCTGGATTTCGGACAGCAATGGCACGCTCGCGCGGCGTGTCACAAGCTTCAAGGGTGGCGACGTCTCGCCCGCCTACAATCCCCGCACCGGCGGCCAGATGGCCTTCATCAGCGGTCGCACCGGCCTGCCGCAGCTCTACACCATGAACAGCGACGGCTCCGGCGTGCAGCCCATGACGGACGGCGGCTACGTCAGTTCGCCCTCCTGGTCGCCCAACGGACAGGTGGTCGCCTTTGCCTGGGACCGCAAGTACGGTCCCGGCGCTCCCGGCGGGCAGGACATCTACGTGATGGAGGTTGCCACCCACAAGTGGCAGCAGCTCACACACGACAGCGGACGTTGCGACTTCCCGTCCTGGTCGCCCGACGGACGCCACATTGTCTACGCCAACTCCTCCGACGGACGCGCCAATCACACCCGGATCTGGACCATGCTGGCCGACGGCACACAGCAGCGTCCGCTCACTGGTCCGGGGGCGGATATGCCCAACTGGAGCTGGAAATAGGCCCCGCACGCACGACGCACCGGTACCTCGTTTGGAACCCCCTCACCGAAAATTATCCATTTCGGTAATACCATGGACCTGAGAATGCAGGAGAAGACAATGACACCATTACGATCTACGAAGTCGCAGTTCTTTTTGACCAGGCGGGTTGGTACCGCGCTTTTGCTGGCCATCTCGCTGGCGTCCGTCACCGGTTGCGGTAAGAAGACGGCCCCGATCAATCCTGCCAGCACCGCTCCAACGGTAGCGGCGCCCACCCCTGCGCCCACGGCGTCCCTGACCGCAGACCCGCTTGCGATCGACCTCGGCAGCTCCGTAGTCCTGAACTGGCGCACCACGGACTCGACCTCAGTCACGATCGACGGCATCGGTCCGGTCAACGTCAACGGCACCCAGACCGTTTCGCCGTCCTCCTCTACCAACTTCCACCTGGTCGCCAAGGGCGACGGTGGAACCGTGGAAGCAAACGTGCGCGTGACCGTTCGCGTCCCGGTCGCGCCCACAGTTCCCGTGGAGGCCGCCACCACCAACACCACCGCCGACATGGGCTCGGAAGAGGTCTTCCACCAGAACGTTCAGGACATGTACTTCGACTACGACAGCGCTTCGCTCCGCCCGGATGGAGAGGCTGCCGCGGTCAAGGCCGCATCCTACCTCGTCGCCCACCCGGACATCCGCATCGTCATCGGCGGCTACTGCGACGACCGCGGCTCCGCGGAGTACAACCTGGCGCTGGGCGAGAACCGCGCCAATGCTGCCAAGACCGCGCTGGTCAACGCCGGGGTCGCACCCGCCCGCGTCCGCGTCGTCAGCTACGGCAAGGAGAAGCAGTTCTGCACCGACGAGACGGAAGCCTGCTGGCAGCAGAATCGGCGTGCCCAGTTTTCGCTTGACCGCTAAACCGGATCGCCCGGCCTCTACGGCGGGCGTCTGCTCTTCCACTCCGCCCGGCAGACATGCCCAGAGGTACGAATCGAATGACCAACCACCGCGCCCCGATGCCAGCCCGATACGCCTGCGCAGTGCTCGCCTTCGCCCTGGCCGCAACGCCGGCCTTCGCCGTCAACAAGGACATGGTGCAGCTCCAGACGCAGGTCCAGGATCTGCAGGCCGCCGTTGCCCATCTGCAGCAGTCCAACGACGAGCGCATGGGCGTGCTGAAGGACCTGATTCAGCAGACTGCCGACTCCGTCAACAAGATGTCGGTCGCGATGGAGACGCTGCAGAAGAACGCCAACAGCCAGCAGGAGGCTACCACCGGCAAGCTCGACCAGGTCTCCGGGCAGGTGCAGTCACTGAACGACTCGCTCGACGAGGTCAAGGCCCGGCTCAATGCGCTGGAGAAGGCACTCCAGTCCGTCCAGAGCCAGCAGCAGTCCATCAATGCCGCGCTGCAGAACCTGGCCCCGCCCCAGCCGCCGACGGGGGCCACTCCGGACACGACGGGAGCTCCCGCCGCATCGGGAGCATCTGCCCCGCCCATGGATGCCGCCGCCAATCCCTCCGGCAAGCCATCCTCCGATATTCCATTTCCAGCGCGCCAGGGCCCACCCAGTGCCGCACCTGCGGCGGAAGGGGCCCCACCGGTCGCCGATCTGTTCCACACCGCGCTCAGCGACTACATGGCGGCCAAATACGCATTGTCTTCGCAGGAGTTTGCTGAAGTCATCCACAGCTACCCCAGCGACCCGCTGGCGGGCAACTCCTACTACTACACCGGCGAAATCGACTACCGCAACGGGAAGTTCACAGCCGCCGTCAAGGACTACGACGTCGTCATTGAGCAGTTCCCCTCGAACTCCGAGGTCCGGGTCTCCTACCTGCACAAGGGCAAGGCGTTGCTGGAGATGAATCAGCGTGACGCGGGTATCGGCGTGTTTCGCGCACTCATCCAACGCTTTCCGAACTCGCCCGAGGCTACCCAGGCACGCAGCAAGCTCAGTGGCATGGGTGTCTCCGCCGCGGCCAGGCGCCCCTAAGATAGAGCAATCGTGCGCGAGGGTCCAAAGCTCGAGCGAACTCGTCTAATCTAAATAGGTTGGCAATGCGCCAACGCGAACGAGTCCCGGAGAGACAGTGCCTCGGTGAAAGAGCGAATTCGCAAACTGGATGGCAACGCAAGCAACAGGCCCGTGCGGCTGGTGGTAGCGGCCCTGATCCTGCGCGAGGCATCCGCCAACGAAGGCGGCGGCACGGAGGTCTTGGTCTGCCAGCGCCGCGCCGACCAGCCCATGAGCCTGAAGTGGGAGTTTCCCGGCGGCAAGATCGAAGCCGGCGAGTCTGCCGAACAAGCGCTGAGTCGCGAGCTTGACGAAGAACTCGGAATTGCCGCCGTCATCGGACCACGTATCGCACAGTTGCGCCACAAATACCGCAACGGCGGTTCCATCGACCTGCAATTCTTCACCGTCCGTCAGTTTTCCGGGGAACTCGACAACCGCATCTTCAACGAGATTCGCTGGTCACCGTTGAGCGCTTTGCCCGCGCTGGACTTCCTCGCCGCAGACGTCGGCCTCATCCGCGACCTCTCCGAGGGCAAACTGCTCTAGCTACCTTTCGCCGGGTTCCAGAATAGCGCCACCAGCGACAGCGCAATTACAATGCCTGCCGTCGCCCATGCCACCCAATTGAACCACCGTGAGTTGGTGTGCTCCCCCATCAGCTCATGCTTATTGATCAGCCTCAGCATGAAGATCATAATCACCGGCAGCAGCACTCCGTTCAGCACCTGCGACAGGATCGTCACCCTGACCAGCGGGAAGTTGGGGATCAGCACTACGCCCGCGCCCAGCACAATCAGCAAGGTATAGAACCAGTAGAAGAACGGCGCCTCTTTGAAGCTCTTGTCCAGCCCACTCTCAAAGCCCATCCCCTCGCACACCGTGTAAGCGGTCGAGAGAGGCAGAATCGACGCCGCAAACACCGATGCGTTGAACAGGCCCGCAGCAAATAGAATGAAGGCGAAGTCCCCGGCGAGCGGTTTCATCGCGCCGGCGGCATCCGAGGGCACAGCGATGTCGCGCAGTCCGTGCACGTAGAGCGTGGCAGCGCACGCCACGATAATGAACCACGCGACGATGTCCGTGAAGAAGCAGCCCACGATAACATCCAGACGCGAGGCCTTGTACTCCCGGATCGAGATTCCCTTCTCTACCACCGAAGATTGCAGATAGAACTGCATCCACGGCGCAATCGTCGTCCCGATCACACCGATCAGCAGGTAGACGTAGTCCGTCGTCCACGCCGAACGCGGCGGCAGTACCACCGTCGCCCGCATCGCTTCATTCCAATCCGGTTGGCTCAAAACGCCCGCCACAATGTAGCCGACATAGAAGACGCTCGCAACCAGAAAGACCTTTTCAACGCTCTTGTAGTCGCCCTTGACCACCAGCAGCCAAACAATGGCCGCGCACACCGGTACGCTGATGTACTTGCTCAGGTGGAACAGCTCCATCGATCCGGCGATGCCGCAAAACTCCGAGACCACGTTGCCGTAGTTCACAATCACCAGCAGGATCATCATCACGAAGGTCATGCGAAGCCCGAACTCTTCGCGGATCAAGTCGCTGAGCCCCTTGCCCGTCACCACGCCCATGCGCGCGCACATCTCTTGCACCACAATCAGCGCCAGGGTAATGGGAATGATCGTCCATAGGAGCGTGTAACCAAACTTCGCGCCGGCCTGCGAATAGGTCAGGATGCCGCCCGAATCGTTGTCCACATTGGCCGTGATGAACCCCGGTCCCAGCACAGCCAGGAACAGCAGGATGCGAACCTTCCAAACCCGCCAGAACTTCAGCACGCCGCACCCGCTTTCGGCTGGACTGACCGGGCAAATGCGCCCACACGCCGCGTGCAAACCCCACAGCCCCAGGCTTCCAGCCCGCAGGTCGGCCCCACACATACATTGTGCGCTGCGGCAGTTCCAGTCGTCCCTGGATCGAAGTTCCCTATCACCGGCAAACCATTCCCCTTAGAGCCAGTATCCCATCGCCGGCCGTCCGTACCGTCATGCAAGCCTATCCATCCAATGTATCGTGGGATGCCTAATCGGGGCATCGACACAACCTGACTCTGCGCTGCTCAGAACCTACCGCAGCAACGTCCGCGCCCGGTCGACAATCAGCTCGACCTGGCGGTCGTTGTGGTACCCATCCCGCACCGCCCGTGCGCGCCCTGCGGCGGCAATCCGTGTCCTGGCCGCCTCATCGGGCAGATAGCGACTGATCTTCGCGGCCAGCTCGTCCCGTCCGGTAAAAAATACGGCCTCCTCATCTTCGACAAACCGCTGGAGGTGTCCATCGGACCGCTCCGCCAACAGAAACCCGCCACAGCCCGCAATCTCAAAGCTCTTGTGCACAAACTCGTCCTGGTTCGCCCAGGTCAGAAAGCTCAGGTTGATCTTCGATCTCCAGATCGCTTCGCGATACTGCTGCAGGTACAGCTCTCCCTCGCGGTACAGTGCGGCAAACGTCTGAGCTGGCAGCGCCCGCTGCCACTGACGCGGATTCCCGGAGATGGCGACCCCGAACGCCTGCTCCGCCAGCCACGCCAGCGTCTCCGCACGATCGTCGTACGGCGTGCCCACAAACGACACCTCGCGGTCACGCTGGGCATCACTCCAGTCCGCCGGCGGCGGAAAGTGGATCGTCGGCTCATACGCGGTCTGGATCTTGATCACGTCGCGGCCGCCACGGGCCTTGTAGTCGGCAATGTTCGCGTCGCGCTGCACCACATGCAAATCGTAGTAGGGGATGTCCTTCATGTAGAGCCGCCAGCCAGGATCCTGCCGTGTTCCGAATGGGTTATCGATCATGTAGCTTACGGTCGCAATCCCCATTGCGTGCAGCTTTTTCAGTGTCTTCGGCTGCATCCCCAGCAGTTTATCTGTCCATACCAGGTCGGGCTTCTCGCGCTCCACCAGTTGCAGCAGGTCGCGGTTCAACCGATTGACCCACGGCCCGGCCACCAGCCGGAACGCGATTTTGGCCACCACCGGGTTCCCCGGCTGGTACTCATACGCATTCAGAGGCACCACCTGATGCCCCAATCGCTCCAGCGCCCACATCCGGTACAGCGAGGAGTCATTCGGCGACAGTCCCGACGCATAGACGATCTTCAACGGCCTGTCGTTCCGTGTGCCAGATGGACCCGCACTCGCCATACTGAAATCCCCGCCGCTCGTCATCACGCATTCGTCCGCAACTGGGCGATCACCTGCTCCGCGTAGATCACGCCGACGAGCTTCTTCTCCTCGTCGACCACCGGCAGCGCACGCAGGTTGTACTTGTCGAACAGCTCTGCCACCTTTTTGCCGTTGGTATGCTTGCCGCAGGAGACGATGTGGTCGTCGCGCAGACTAGCCAGGGTCTCATCCGCAGAGGCCAGCAGCACCTTCACCAATGGCACCACCCCCAGCAGCACCTCTTGCTCATCCAGCAGGAAGATGTGGGTCAGCGTCTCCAGGCTGCCTTCAAAATCGCGCAACGACGCCACGGCCTCGCCCGCCAGCGCTCCCTCTTTGAGCGAGATGTAGTCCCGCGTCATCTCGCCGGCCGCTGAGTCCCCGGAGTACTCCAGCAGGTCCTCGACATCCTGCCGCTCTTCCGGATCCATCTCCTCCAGAATCGCTTCGGACCGCTCGTCCGGGAGTTCGGCCAGGAAGTCCGCCGCCGCCGCCGGATCCATCTCCTCTACAATTCCTGCAATGCGCTCCGAGTCCAGCGACTCGGTCAGCGCCTTCTGCATCTTAGGCTCGACCTCTTCCAGTGCCTCCGCGGCCACATCCTCATCCAGCGAGGTAAACAGGGCTTGCCGCTCCGCCGGGGCCAACTCTTCCAGAATGTCTGCCAGGTCCGAGGGGTGCATCTTCGCCAGGCTGTCCTGTTCAATCTTTAGCTTCACCCGGCGCGCGGGATCGCGGTCGATCAGATCGACGAACTTCCACGGAATCACACTGGTCTTGAAGCGCCCGGAAACACGCTCGACAGTCGGGACCGGCAGTCCCTTAAGCAGTCGCCGTATCGCGCCTCGTGTGCCAACCTCTACCTGGGCAATGCGGAGCACGATGTCGTGCGCCTCCACCGGTCCCGCCGCTCCACTCTCCAGCGTGTCTACGTCCGGATGCAGGACCGGCTCCCACACCAGGTCGACGTCGTTCACTCGCACCACCTTGTGGCCGTGCACGTCGATAATCTGCTGGTCCAGCAGATCCCGCTCCAGCATCAAGAACGAGTCTTCCTCCGGCATAGGCTTGAGCGCAGCCTCGGCGCGCATCCGTAACACCCCCGCTGCGGTCATTTCCAGGTCGGTCACTGCAGCCAACGACATCCGGTCACCACGTCCAGCGCCCGATGGCTTCAGCACCAGCGCCTGCACATGGTTGGCGTCCACTGGAGGGCTCACCGCGAACTCGCGCACATGTCCCACTGTCTGCCCGCTGGCATCCGCCACGGCTGCGCCCATCAGGGCGGAGACACTCGTCATCTGACTGGCATGCTTGGTCATACAGTTCGCCTGCGTCCAGCGCAGACATAGCTCCTTATCCGCATCCTACCCCAGCCAGATGTCCCGCTGCTGCCCTGGACTGCATTTGCTCCAACCATCACCCGCCTCGATACCCACCTATGAACGGTAACCGCACCAATCCTTGACATTCGTCGCTTCCACAAGCAAACTGCCAACATTGCTTGAGTATGCCCGTCCTTTCGGGCTGGAAAGTAGACAAGGACCCGTTTGCCCGATTCCAACAACAGCCGTGTCTCCCTTACGCTCGCCTCTTCGCTGGAGAGCGTCGACAAAGTGGAACGCACCGCCGAGAGCTTTGCGGCCAACGCCGGATTCGACGAGGATACCGTCCCTAACATCGCCATGGCGGTGCGCGAGGCAGCGGTCAATGCGATCCTCCACGGTAACGCCTACAACCCCGCCAAGCAGATTACCGCTTCCTTTGAGGCCACCTCCGACTCCTTAATCGTACGCATCGCTGACCAGGGAACCGGCTTTGACCCCACCACCGTCCCCGACCCACTCGCCGCGGAAAACATCCTGAGGGGCTCCGGCAGAGGTATATTCCTGATCAAAGCCTTTATGGATGAGGTACACTTTCGCAAGTTGCATCCCGGCACTGAACTCACCCTCATCAAACACCGAGCCCCGGCCCAGCCGGCAGCTTAAGCCTTAAGGAGACAGACGCATGAGCATGAAAGTAGCAACGCGCCAGGTAGACGGAATCACGGTGCTCGACCTTAGCGGCCGCATCACCTTGGGGGAAGGCAGTGTCACCCTGCGAGACGCAGTCCACGACGTCCTCGCAAAAGGCTCAAAGCACATCCTGCTGAACCTGGGAAACATCACCTATATCGATAGCTCCGGCATCGGAGAGTTGGTCAGCGCCTTCACATCGGTCAAGAACGCCGGCGGCGAACTGAAGCTGCTGAACCTGACCAAGAAGGTTCACGACCTGCTCCAGATCACCAAGCTCTACACCGTCTTTGACATCAAGGACGACGAGGCTTCGGCCATCAGCGCGTTCAAATAGATCGAACGGCGAGTGTACGGCTCTGCTCCGCAGTTTCCCGGCAGCACCTTGCGCCTCTTGCCCCAAACAGAACGGCCGCCGGAGCACCGGCGGCCGTTTCCCGTTCGTCCTTCTACTTGGCCGGAGGGGTAAAGTCCACCTTTGGCGCTTCCTTTGAGCTGGGATCGGCTGCATAGTACCCGGTCTTGGTGTGGTAGCCGGCAATGCCTGCCCAGATGCTGTTCGGAAACTGCTGGATGAACACGTTATAGTCCTCGATCGTCCCGTTGTAGCGAGTCCGGGCCACAGCAATGCGATTTTCCGTCCCGGCCAGTTCGTCCTCCAGCCGCATGAACTGGTCGTTGCTCTTCAAGTCAGGATAGTTCTCCTGCAATCGTGTCAATGGCAGCAGCGCCACACTCAGGCGGTCGTTGGCAGCCAGCTTCTCGTTCGGCGTCTGTGCCGTCATCAACCCGGCCCGCGCATTGGCAATATTGGTCAGCACCGTGACTTCCACATTCGCATAGCCCTTGACCGTCGCGACCAGATTCGGAATCAGGTCCGCCCGGCGTTGCAGATCGACGTCGATGTCGGAGAATGCCTTGTCCACATCGTTGCTCTTCTGCACCATCTGGTTCTTTGCGCTCACATAGCTGCCGCCGGCAAACAACGCCACCACCACGATCAGCCCCAAAACGCCCAGCACTACCCACAAAGGTTTCATCGTCCCCTCTACCTTCCCATTACTCATTCGCTATTACGCAATGTCCCAATTGCCGGTTCCCTCACTATCTTCTCAGAAACTGCCGCTTGCGCCACCACCGCCGGAGCTTCCACCGCCAAACCCGCCGAAGCCGCCACCGCCACCCTCGCCGTCGCCACCCCCACGCCCGCCCCCGCCGCCCAGCAGATTGAATAAGATAAAGAACAGAATGCCAATATGGCCGGTGCGAATCAGCACTCCAATCACCAGCACAATCACGCCGAGGATGATCAGCGCCTGGAGCCCGCTCATCTGGGATTGCGGCTCACTGGTTCGGTAGTCGGGCTGCGCAGCCGGTTCCCCGGTCGAACTCAACCCAACATCCACGCCCGCGTCCGCCGCTATATCCTGCGCCAGTTCGTGCACGGCTACGGTAAGCCCCTGGTTGTAGTCCCCGGAGTGCAGGGACGGCTGCATATCGCGGCCAATGTCCCCGACCTTTGCATCGTTCAGCAGGCCTTCTAGTCCGTAGCCTACCTCAATCCGGTACTTCTTCGGGTTCAGTGAGACAATCACCAGCAGCCCGCGATCCGTCCCTTTGGTGCCCACCTTCCATTTGTCTTCCAGCGCGGTGGCAAACTCCTCAATCGACGGCACGGCACCCGACTTGTCCGGGTCCATCGACTTCACCGTCACTACGGCAATCTGCGCGTGCGCCTTTTGGTCCACCTGTGTGCACAGGTCCTCCAGGCTCCGTTCCGTCTCCGGTGTCAGCACGCTCGCAAAATCGTTGACATAGCCGGTCGGCGCTGGCAATCCGGCCACTGTCTCCCCATGCATCACACAGGCGGGAGCCCACAACACAACCACCAACATCCAACAGCGCAACATTCTTCGCAGCATCGCACCCAATTCTACGCGCCGGTGCATCGCAGGGTTCCCCAACGCCCATGAAAAAGAGGGCCCGAAGGCCCTCTTTAAAATTATTCTCCACATTCGTTACTTCGATGCAGTCGCTGTCGCAGGCCGCGGCGGACGCGGAGGCAGTGTGATTCCCTCGTCCTTCGCGGTCTTCGCAATCATCCCGACATGCTGATGCATCGTGCCCAGCGCCTTCACCACTTCTGTCTGCAAGTCCGTATCCGAGGCCGACGACGCCTCCATGTAAAACGCGTGCAGAGCCTGCCAGTGCATCTTTGCGATGAAGGTCAGGTACTCTGTATCAAAGTCCTTGCCGGTGAGGCCGTTCAGCTTGTCGTACTCCGCCTGGTCGTCCTTGCCCATCTTCTTCGGCAGCATAACGCCCATCTCGTCGGCCACGCCCGCCATATCCTTGTTGATCGCGGTATGGTCGTTCAGCATCGTCTGCGCCAGGTCCTTGACTCCCTGGGTGCTACCCTTCTGCACCGCTAGCGTCGCCAGCTTCACATCGCCAATGCCGCCCTCGGCCGCGGCGCGCACAAACTGCTTATCCAGCATCTGCTGCCCGGTCTGCCCCGGAGCACCCAGCGAGTCCCGCATCGAGGTCGGAGTCCCAGCCTGCGCGCCCGACTGGTTCGAGCCAGCCGGACCGGCCGGCGAATTCATGTTCTGTGGAGATTGCGGGTAAGACGGTGGTCCAGGATTCGCCGTCGGGTCCATCTGCGCCTTCAGCATAGCCGGAAGCAACAATATCCCCGCGCCAACGACCGCGCAACACATTCGCTTTGCATTCATGGGCAAGCTCCTCAATTCAAATCCCCTCCGGCCGCCGTGCTCGATCTAACCGGACTGCCGTTATGCCGTTTCATCCAAGCCGCTCCACTACAACAGTTCGAGATGGTAATCCTACCCCAAGTTGCCTGATTCGCAGCCAGCAACCTGCAATCCTTACACTTGAAGCGCTATCCTATCCCTATCCGCTAAGAAGTAGCAATATCCTTCCATGGCGCGCCATTAGGCTCACACCGGCACAATCATTCCCACCCAGGAGTCACTCCCAGGCATGTCGCTTCCGCCCGTTGCACTCGAATCGAATCTCGCCGTACAGCCGCCTGTTGCCCGCCGCGACCCCACGCCCACCACGCTGCACGGCGTCACACTGCAGGACGACTACCGCTGGATGCGCGACAAATCTTCGCCGGAGGTGCTCGAATACCTCAACGCCGAGAATGCCTACACCACGGCCGTCATGGCGCCCACCGCGGACCTGCAGGCCACGCTCTATGCCGAGATGCTCTCCCACATCAAGGAGACGGACGAGTCCGTGCCCTACCGCATGGGCAACTGGTTCTACTCCTCCCGCACTGTCGAGGGTAGCCAGTATCCCATCCAATGTCGCCGCGCCGCCGCCAGTCCGGAGCCGAACTCTCCTTTTGACCCCAACCAGCCTGAGCAAGTCATCCTGGATGTGAACGCGCTCGCCGAAGGCAAGCCCTTCATGTCCCTGGGCACCATGGCAGTCAGCCCAGACGGCAACTTGCTCGCCTACACCACCGACTCCACCGGCTTCCGTCAGTACACCCTGCACCTCCGTGACCTGCGCACCGGACAAGACCTGCTGGACACCGCCGAGCGCGTCGGCTCCGTTACCTGGGCCGCCGACTCGAGCACGCTCTTCTATACCACCGAGGACGAGACCACCAAGCGCCAGGACCATGTCTTCCGCCACAGCGTAGGCGCCCCCAACAGCGAAGACGCCATCGTCTACAACGAGCCCGACGAACGCTTCAACATCGGCGTTGGACGGACCCGCGATGGCCAGTACCTGATGATGGAGGTCGCCAGCCACACCACCAACGAGTACCGTTACCTACCCACCACAGACCCTACCGGCGAATTCCTCCTCGTAGCCCCACGCATCGATGACCAGGAGTACTACCCCGATCATCGCTGGTCCGAAGCGACAGGCGGTCTCTTCTACATCCGCACCAATGATGCTGGCAAGAACTTCCGCGTCGTCACCACTCCCACTGCCACACCCCGACGCGAACACTGGACCGAGCTCATCCCACTCGACCCCAATCACCCGCTGGAAGATCTCGACCTCTTTCAGACCTTCGCCGTGGCCACCCGGCGCAAGCTCGGCCTGCCCACCCTGGAAGTTCTCCGCTTTGCCGCAGCACCCGGCGCGCAGGTGTTCGAGGCTCCTGTCGCCATCACCTTTCCCGAGCCCGCATACACCGCCGCGCAGCACGTCAATCGCATCTTCACCACAGACGTCTATCGCTACAGCTACACCTCGCTGGTCTCTCCGCCGTCGGTGTACGAGTACAACATCGCCCGCGCGGACGCCGCCAACCCCATCGGCTCTTCGAGGCTGCTCAAGCAGCAGGAGGTCCCCGGCGGCTTCGACTCGACACTCTACGCCTCCGAGCGCATCTGGATCGATGCGCCGGACGCTGTGTCACCGACAGGATCGATTCCCGTCCCCGTCTCCGTCGTCTATCGGCGCGACCTCTTCCACCGCGACGCCACAAATCCACTCTACGTCTACGGCTACGGCTCCTACGGCTACCCACTGCCCGTCGGCTTCTCGCCCTCGCGCCTCTCGCTGCTGGACCGCGGCGTCGTCATGGCCTACGCCCACATCCGCGGCGGCGGAGAGCTCGGCGACGCGTGGCACGACGCTGGCAAAATGCAGCTCAAATGCAATACCTTCACCGACTTCATCGCCGTCACGGAAGCCCTGACCGCCCGCAAGTTCGGCGACCCCGCCCGCGTGGCCATCGAAGGCGGCTCCGCCGGAGGTCTGCTCATGGGCGCGGTCCTCAACATCGCCGCCGCTACTGGAAAACCAGCCCTCTTCCGCGTCGTCCTCAGCCACGTCCCGTTCGTCGACATCATGAACACCATGCTCGACGCGTCGCTGCCCCTCACCGTTGCCGAATATGAAGAGTGGGGCAATCCCAACGAGCCGGAGGCCTTCGCCACCATGCTCAGCTACTCGCCCTACGACAACCTTGACTCGCTCGCCGGCAAGCCTCTGCCCGCCATCCTGGTCAAGACCAGCCTCAACGACTCGCAGGTGATGTACTGGGAGCCCGCCAAGTACGTCGCCCGACTCCGTACCCTCAAGTCCGACGCCACCCCATTGCTGCTCCACATCAACATGGACGCCGGCCATGGCGGCGCCTCCGGCCGCTACGACTACCTCAAGGAAATCGCCTTCGACTACGCCTTCCTCCTCACCCAGCTCGGCGTGGTCACGCCTTCTTCTACGAAACGATGACTCCTGAAGAGGTCATGGTGTCGCAGGCCGGCCCTCGGCACTCAGCTTCCGGCGACGCGGAAGAGGGTGGGTAGGACCTGACCGGCAGATCCGGTGACGGTATGGCTGAAGGCTGAGGCATTGAGGGGAGGCTCGGGGCCGACATAGACGGTGCGGGCCTTCTGGCTGCGGGCCCAGTGGACGAAGTTGGCGGCGGGATAGGCGGAGCCCGAGGTGCCGACGACAAGCATCAGAGTGGCGCTCTCAATCTCGCGCTGGATGCGGTCCATTTCGAGGGGAATCTCGCCGAAGAAGACGATGTGGGGGCGCAGGAGCCCGCCGCACTGCGCGCAGTGACCCACATCAGCAAGGCTTGCATAGATCGACTGGTCATCGATCGGTGTGGCACCACAGTTATTTTCACAGCGGGATTTCGCGAGTTCGCCGTGCATGTGGAGGAGCCGGACGGAACCGGCGCGCTCGTGGAGGTCGTCGACGTTCTGGGTACAGAGAAAGAAGCGGTCCCCAAGGCGGGATTCGAGTTGCGCGAGAGCGATATGGGCGGGATTCGGCTGGGCCTGCTGGCCGGCGCGGCGACGAGCGGAGTAGAACTCCCAGACCACGGCCGGATTGCGCTCCCAGGCTTCGGGGGTGCAGACGTCTTCGATGCGATGGCCCGCCCAGAGGCCGTCGGAGGCGCGAAAGGTGGGCAGTCCGCTCTCCGCGCTAATGCCGGCGCCAGTGAGGACGAAGAGTCGATCGGTGGCTGCGATGGAGATAGACATGGCTGCATGCAGCTTATCTGAGGCGTGAGAGGAATCGCGCTCGCTGGTCAAGGACAGTAACCACCGAACGGTTACCAATACCAAAATTATTTATCTATTGCAATAAACTTCTTGCATCTACAACTTTTGGGGGAGAGGATGGCTAACAGTCAAGAGAATCACTAACTGTTGCGGGCCCTCGAATCTCACATTGCTTTCTTTCTACAGCAATTTTCTGACTTCCCCTGTCTGCTTCCATAGCCTGTACAGGAGAATTTCATGTTGCTGCGCAATTGGGCCTCGGTTCTTTCTATTGCTTTACTTTGTGCGATTCCAAGTGTCTCGCGTGCAGATACAGTTTATGACGCCACAGGTACTTTCAACGATGTTGGCGGCCCGACGCTGGGTGGGACGTATACGATTAGCGACGCCGGTGTGGTCACAGCCGCCGATCTGACGCTCGACGGCATCAGCTTCATCAACATCAATAGCTCTAATGCACCAACTGCTTTCTTCAATTACACCAATACTTACGTTTACAGCGTCACGAATCCGACCGATTACATACACTTGGCGGTCTACGACTTCGGCACGGTTTGCAGTCTAGGCAACGAACCCTGCATGGTCACCATTCCGGACTTGGGAAGTTTCGGCGACTTTTCCTCAGCGTTCGTCGCCTCCCCTACTTTGCAGCTCAACCTCCTCAGCGGTTCGGCGACGCCTGAGCTGGCACCGTCGGCGACGCCGGAGCCTTCGAGCCTGGCGCTGCTTGGAACCGGGCTACTGGGACTAGCAGGAGCGGCGCGACGCAAGTTCGGCAAAGTCTAGCCGATCTCTGGCGTTTGGAAATCAGACGGAGCCCTTCGGGGCTCCGTTTTGCTGTTTGGAAATGGTTGAACAAGCTCGCATTCTGCCCATATTTGGTGCAAGTTGGAAGAATATTCATCAAAATATGTCACTCTTATGATTGACTTTGGCTGTGACGATGGGATAGAGTTGGCAAGCAGTCAATATCTGTCATTATCAATCAATGAAATGCTTGATCCCCAATATCGGCAGCACTTCCTTCAAGTACCGCGTGTTGGATATGCCATCGGAGACCGTGCTGGCGGAGGGCCGAATTGAACGCATCGGACAGCCTGGCGGCGACTGTCCTGACTACCCGTTTGCGATCCGCAAGTGCATCGAAAGCATTGTGGGCGAAGGCAAGGCGCTGAAGAGCCTGGGAGAGGTGGAAGCCGCAGGTTTCAAGGTGGTGCATCCGGGGCCGATGCCGGGGCCGCGGTTGGTGGACGATTCCCTGTTTGCGGCGATGGACGCCTTTGCCTTCTTCTCGCCGGCGCACAATCCGCCGTATGTGGCCGCGATGCGAGCCTTCCAGAAGGAGATGCCGGGCGTCCCGCTGGTGGCAGTGTTTGAGACGACACCGTACGCGGGCTTGGACGAGGCGGCCACGACATATGCGGTGCCCTATGAGTGGCGGACCAAATATGGCATTCGCCGGTACGGGTTCCATGGCGCGAGCCACCGGTCTGCGAGTCAAAACGTGCAGGCGCTGCTGGGACGGAAGGACCTTCGACATATCTCCTGCCATCTGGGAGGAAGCTCGAGCGTGGCCGCGTTTCGCAACGGCGTGGCGATTGATACAAGCTTTGGGACGTCGCCGCAATCGGGTCTGCCGCAGAACAATCGCGTGGGCGACATCGACTCGTTTGCCGTGCTCTACATGATGAAGAAGCTGGGCGTGGGGCCAGATGAGATGGCGAAGATTCTCGGCAGCCAGTCCGGGCTGGCTGGGATCAGCGGGACCAGCGGCGACATGCGCGACCTGGACGAGGCGGCCGCAGCTGGAAGCAAGCAGGCACGCCTGGCGCTGGATGTATTTGTACGAGCAATTCGCCACTATGTCGGCGCCTTTATGCTGGAGCTTGGCGGGCTGGACGTGATCACCTTCTCCGGCGGCATTGGCGAGAACAGCGCTGAGACGCGGAGCGCGGTGTGCAGGAATCTTGCGGGATTCGGCGTGGCGTTCGACGAAACCGCCAACCGCACGGGCCGCAAAGCAGGAGAGATTTCGAAGCAGGACTCAGCGGTCAAGGTGCTTATCATCCCGGCGGATGAGGAGATCATTGTCGCCCGCGAGACCGTGAATGTTGTGGAAAGCGCACGAGTATCTCAATCGACGTAGGACAGTGAGACAGGTCTTGTTATGGGATGTGGAAGCTCGGTATTTCCGAATTCGTCCAGGGTTGACCGCAACGTTGTCGAGCAGATTGTTCGCCAGGTAGCGTCCGAGTATCTGAACAGCAGGAAGAGCAGCGGAGCCGGCCCGTCGCCGCAGTTGACAGTGATGGCCTCTGCGCGGCACATGCACATCTGCCGCGAGGATATGGACGTGCTGTTTGGGCCGGGCACGGAGTTGACCGTCTACAAGGATCTGTACCAGGCGGGAAACTTTGCGGCAAACGAAAAGGTGACGATCGTTGGGCCGCGCAGCCGACTCATCTCCAACCTGCGCATCCTGGGGCCGATGCGGAAGCAGTCGCAGATTGAGCTTGCCTTTACCGATGCAATCAGCCTGGGATTCGACGACATTCCGGTGCGGCTCTCCGGCAACCTGGCAGGGAGTCCGGGCGCGATCATCATGGGGCCGAAGGGCACGATTCAGTTGAAGGAAGGCATTATCCGCGCCGCGATCCACGTCCATATGAATCCGTCGGAGGCGAGCTACTACGGCGTGAAGCAGGGCGACCTGATGAAGTTGCGCGTAGGCGGCGATGCCGGGGTCACGTTTGATAAGGTCCATGTCCGCATCGATCCGGCGTCGCGGCTGAATGTGCACATGGACACCGATGAGGCCAATGCATGCGGCCTGCAACGGGCCAAGGACATTGAACTTATCAAGTAAGAGTTTTGAGCAGGAAAGTTTCATGCAATAGAAGCAACAAGAGAGGACTCGATGAAACAAGCGCTGGGAATGATTGAAACGAAGGGCTTGGTCGCGCTGTTCGAGGCGACTGACGCGATGCTGAAATCCGCAAACGTAACGTTTATCGGCTGGCAGTCGGTAGGGTCGGGCATGGTAACCGCCTTTGTTGAAGGCGATGTTGCCGCGGTCAAGGCCTCCACCGATGCGGGCGCGGAAGCTGCATCCAGGATTGGCGAAGTGGTTGCCGTACAGGTGATCTCTCGCCCCCACGATGAACTGCCCTCCTTTGTGCAGCAGGACAAGAAGGCAGCCAAGAAAGCCGCCGCCTAGGCGCTGGCAACAACTGCCGCAACCGGCAGAGGAGACAAGATGAGTGACGCAATTGGTTTGATCGAAACGAAGGGCCTCGTCGGACTGGTCGAGGCATGTGATGCGATGGTGAAGGCGGCCAGCGTGGAGCTAGTGAAGACCGTGCAGATTGGCGGCGGCTTTGTAACAGCAATCGTGAAGGGCGACGTGGGCAGTGTACGCGCAGCCGTGGATGCAGGCGCTGCGGCAGCGAAGTCCGTAGGCGAGTTGGTGTCGTCGCACGTGATTGCACGTCCACACGATTCGCTCGTCGAGAGCATGTTGAAGTAACCCACCGCGCAACCGGAACAAGGAGAATGGGAATGGCGAACGAAGCAGTTGGAATGATTGAGACGGTCGGATTGATCGCAATGGTGCAGGCGACCGATGCAATGCTGAAGGCGGCCAGCGTGGAGTTTGTGGGCTGGAACAAGATTGGCAGCGGTCTGTGCTCCGTGTTTGTGCAAGGCGACGTAGGCAGCGTTCGTGCCGCGGTCGATGCAGGCGCAGCCGCTGCGAAGACGGTCGGCAAGGTGCAGAGCGTCCATGTGATCGCACGGCCTCACAGCAGCATCGCAACTGTACTCCCGAAGTAGTTGCACGAACGCTTCGGGTGGTAGTGACGTTGCTCTGCCGTGGCGCATGAGGTGAGCCGGCATGTTTATTGCAAAGGTAATTGGGAACGTAGTGTCGACGCAGAAGAACGCGAAGTTTCTGGGGATGAAGCTGCTACTGGTCCAGCCGTATATCAGCCGGGACAGCAAACTGGAGATCTCCGGAAGCTCCGTGGTGGCGGTGGACAGCGTGGGCGCGGGAGTGGGCGAGTGCGTTCTGTTTACGCAGGGAAGCTCCGCCCGCCTGACGCCGGCGACGAAGGATGCGCCGGTAGACGCGGTCATTGTCGGGATCGTCGACACCATCGAAGTGGGCGGCACGGTATTGGAGAAGCCATAAAATGACGAGCCAGGAACAGGTAATCGCGGAGATTGCACGGGAGGTGGTGGCGAGGCTGCGCGCGCAGATGCAACAACCAGCCGCGAAGCCGCAGCCGGCGCCAGTAGCCGCCAGCACATCGACGGTACAGCGTGGCGCGCGATTCATCGATGTTGTGCCGACCGCACGGCCCTCGCTCGGCAACAAGAGCCTGCTGGGCCATGGGGTATTTGCAACCGTCGATGAGGCAGCCAGTGCAGCGCAGGTTGCCCAGAGGCGGGTGCAAGAGATGAGCCTGGAAGAGCGCGGGCGCATGATCTCAATCGTCCGCCGCATCTGCATCGATCAGTGCAACGAGCTGGGCAAGATGGAGCTGGACGAGACCAAGGTTGGCCGGCTGGACCATAAGATCCAGAAGCTGAAGAATATGCGCTACGTGCTGGGCGTGGAAGCTATGCGCAGCGATGCGCGCAGCGACAAGTCTGGCCTGCTGGTGATCGAACGCGCGCCCTGGGGCGTGATTGGCATGGTGCTGCCGGTGACGCATTCGGTGCCGACGATGGCCGCGAATGCGATTAACATTCTGGCTGCCGGGAATACGGCGCTGTTCGCTCCGCATCCCTCCGGCAAGCGGGTGGCGCAGTATGCGCTGCAGCTGTTCAACCGCGAGATTGAGCGCGAGTGCGGCGTAGCGAATGTACTGACTACGATCGCCGAGCCCAGCATTGAAGCGGCGGCAGAAATCTTCCAGCATCCGAAGGTCGCGCTGCTGTGCGTGACCGGCGGACCGATGGTGGTGCAGGCCGCGAGCAAGTACGGCAAGCGCGTGATCGCCGCGGGCCCGGGCAATCCTCCGGTTGTGGTCGACGAGACTGCGGACCTGGACGCAGCGGCCAAGGCCATTCTGGAGGGCGGCGGCTTCGACAACGGGCTGCTATGCATCGGCGAGAAAGAGGTCTTCGTCGTCGCTTCTGTGATGAAGCCGTTTATGGATGCGATGCGCCGGGCGGGCGGCTTCGAGCTGGACAAGGCTGCGATCGAGCGGCTGACGAAGGCTGCGTTCACCTTCGACGGTGACGGCGGTGGCTGCGTCCGCGCGCATGTGCGCAAGGAGCTTGTAGGCAAGGATGTGTCGGTACTGGCGGCAGCGGCCGGAGTGACTGCACCCGCGGGAACGCCAATGCTCTTCGGCGAGACCAATGAGGACCATCCGTTCGTGGTGGAAGAACAGATGATGCCGTTTATCCCGATTGTTGCCGTGAAGGATGTGGACGCTGGCATTGCGGCGTCGGTGAAGGCGGAGCACGGCTACCGGCATACGGCCGTGATTCATTCGCGGAATGTGGACAACGTGACGCGCATGGCCAAGGCGATGAACACGACGATCTTTGTCTCCAATGCGTCGTCGCTGGCCTCGCTGGGGTTTGGCGGACCGGGCTATCTGAGCCACAGCATAGCCACGCCGACCGGTGAGGGCATTACCACTCCCCTCACCTTTACGCGTGAGCGGCAACTGACGATTGGCAATGCACTGAGGATCATCTAAGCATGTTTCTGGCCCGCATCGACGGCACGGTGGTTCCCGCGGCGAAGCATGCCTCGCTGGAGGGTTGCCGGTTTCTGGTCGCGCAACGGCTGGAGTCCGACGGCAGCTCCACGGGAGAGCCTATTGTGCTGATCGACTGGATGGGCGCGGGATACGGCTCCACGGTGCTGGTGTCTACCGATGGGGGTATCGCACGGGAGCGGTATGGCAACACATCGCCGGGCCGCATGGTGGTGGCGGGCATTGTGGACCAGGTCTACATCCCGCAGCCGAAGGTTGGGATGCGGAGGAGCGCATGAGACTGGGCATTGTCCGCGGCCACGTTACGCTCAATCCATCGATTCCCGAGCTGCTCGGAAAGACGTTGGTCGTGTTGGAGCCGGTTTCGATGGCCAACCTGATAGCGAACAATGGGCAGGCCGGCGGCAAAGCTCTGATCGCAGTCGATGCGCTGGGAGCTGCGAAGGGACAACTGGTGGCCTTCAGCGAGGGTGGCGAAGCTGCCAATCCATTTTGGCCAGCACAGGTTCCGGTGGACGCGTATTGCACCTTGATCGTCGACTCCATCACAACGGGAAATGCACAGGATCAAAAAACTGAGGTATGGAAGTGAAGGGTGAAATGAAGACTATTGATTTGTCTGGGCAGAATGTTCTGGCGATGCGCGATGTGGAAGGTGCGAAGGCGGCCGGGGCAACCCATGTGCGCGTCTGCGAGAGGGGCGTGGTAACTCCTTCCGCCCGCGATTTCCTGGCACAGAATGGCATCGAGCTGGTGATGGATGGCGCCGCAGCAGTAGCGAGTGCCAGTACGGCGACTCCGGCCGTGACCCCAGCAGCGCCCAAGAGCGCGGCGAATCCGAAGCTCTTCAACACGCCGGAAGCCCAGGCCATCAAGGAGGAGATCTGTGCGGTGGGCCGCAAGCTATGGAATCGCTCCTATGTCGACGGCAATGGCGGTAATATCTCCTACCGCATTGGACCGAATGAGGTGCTGTGCACTCCGACCCTGTGCAGCAAGTTCGACCTGAAGCCCGAGGACATTTGCCTGGTCGATCTGGATGGCCGGCAGGCGGCGGGAACTAAGCCGAGGACAAGCGAGATTCTGCTGCACCTGGAGATCTACAAGGCTGTGCCGGAGGCGAAGGCTGCGGTGCATTGCCATCCGCCCCATGCAACGGCCTACGCCATCACAGGACGCGTTCCGCCCAGCCGGATCATTCCGGAGTTCGAAGTGTTTGTGGGCAAGGTTGCGGTATCACCGTACGAGACCCCCGGCACCAAGGCGTTTGCGGAGACGGTGCTGCCCTATGTGAAGCAGCACAACACGGTGCTGCTCTCCAACCACGGAATCATCTGCTGGGGCGACACGGTGACGCACGCGGAGTGGTATGCGGAGGTGGTGGACACGTATTGCTGGACGCTGATTCTGGCGTCGCAGTTGGGCGTGCCAATCTCGCAGATCTCCGAGAAGCACACGGCCGATCTGCTGGACATCAAGAAGACGATCGGGCTGCCGGATGCGCGGTTTGACGCCTCCGGGATGAAGGAGTGCCAGTTGTCCGACCTGGAGACGTCGACCTCGATTGCGCTGCTTCCGTGCGCGCGCGACGGCGTGACCAACATTGCGACCGCGGAGCCGGCGGAGATTGACCGGCTGGTAAAGTCGGTGACGGATGCCGTGATGAGTGCGATTGAAGCAGGATGACTTTGTTGAGCCGGAAATGGAGCCACTGCGAGACACGGACGCGTCCGTCAGGATAGCCCCGTTTGTGCCTTCCACATCATGAAAGCTGCTGAGCGGCAATTGAGAATCCGTCAGATGTTGGAGTCGAAGGATTTCCTCGACCTGGAGACCCTTTGCCGCGACCTGGACGCCTCGGAGTCCAGCGTTCGCCGCGACCTGGACGTGCTGGAAGAGCAGAATGTGCTGAAGCGAGTGTATGGGGGCGCCGTCCCCATGCAGCCGCCGGCGATTGGCGCGTTCGATTTTACGGTGGAGAGCGCGCACTACAGCGACGAGAAGGGCCGGATCGCGCGGCTGACAGCCGGCTTAATTGAAGATGGACAGACGGTTATCCTGGATGGCGGCTCGACGGTTGCGGCGGTGGCGCAAGAGCTGGCGGCGAAGTCGCTGCATATTGTCACCAATTCCCTGCCCATTGCGGAGGCGCTGGAGTCCAGGCGGAATATTGAACTGACGCTGACGGGCGGATATCTGGACCCGCGAATCCGCGTGATGCTGGGCCCGCTGTGCGAGCAGATGCTGGGACTGATCCGCGCCGATGTGGCGATCATGGGCATCGGAAGCGTCTCTGCCGCGGGTTTTAGCAACAACAACACGCTGGTGGTGGGATCAGAGCAAAAAATGATCGAGATTGCCAACAAGGTGATTATCGTTGCCGACCACAGCAAGTTCGGTCGCAGCGCGATGATTCCTGTGGCCCACCTGGAGGATGCGGACGTGGTGGTGTCTGACAGCGACCTGGCCCCGGAGTATGTGGAGCTGCTGCGCAGTAAAGGGATCGAAGTGTTGCTGGCCTAAGTGGCGGCGCATGGAGTTGAATCTTTGGGCTGAGCACAACCGAATCTGGCCAATAAACTACCTATTTACAGCATGTTAGAACATTTCGCTTGCGGACATGCCCCCAAAGTTGCCCCCGGTTCGCTGAGTTGCCCCCTGTAGCAGCACCTCAGCCTTACTTGGTACGAAAATAAATCTATGGCGCGATTCATCGCGTAGGCAATGGCGGCGAGGATAGGCCCAGCCCGTTCCGTTGAAACACCCTCGATACCAACTCAAGAGCCCGAAGAGCTTCCTCATCGTCGGGCCGGTCGCACCTTTCAGCCAGTCTTCGGATGATCTCCCCTTGCCGATCTGGGCGCACAGCACCGTAGCTGGTGAAAGTGGTCAAGACTCCTTCATGCCCCAGGTTCTGGCTCCATGCCTTGAACTCCTCGGGTGTCTTGCACGTCTGCTCGCCAAGCCGCGCCAGCGTCTTGCGAAGGCTATGCGGGTTGAAGTAAGGCAGTCCTGCCCCCTCGAAGGCCTGCCGGAAGATCGCGCGGATCGGCGTCGCGTTGCTCCAGTGCTTCCTGTCCAGCCCTACGACCTCAAACCGCTGGTTCTCGCCGACACCGATAGCCGTCGCGGAAAACAGCGGATCTTCCCCACCCCACAGCTTTTCCTTCAGCAGGTATTCCACCCAATCGACGAAGACCACTGCCACCTCGTCCCCCACGGGGAAAAAGAAAGTGGTGAAGGTCTTGGAGAACTTGGTCTTTACGTCCCGAGCGTCCTGGAATACAGACCTGCGCACAAGGTCAATGTGCTTGAGCTTCATCGACGCAATCGCAGAATCCCGTGCGCCGGTCAGAAGAACGAAGGCGACCAAGGCGCGATTGCGCAGGTCGATCTCCTTCGCAGCGGGCATGGTTTGAAGGACGTGCTTCACCTGTTCCAACGTGGGGGAGGGCTGCTCGCGGTGGGCAGTAGCAATCCGCGTGTCCTTCTCTGACAGGTTGAAGTAGTCCGCGTCCGAGTAGCTGAGCCCCTTGTATCCGGGCTGATCTGGGAGCCAGAAGAAGAATTTCCGGAGCTGGGTCAATGTAGCGTGCAGCGTCGCCTTGCTCAGTCTCTCCCCAGAGCGCACCGCCGTAGCTTCGGCCAGATGCCGCTTGAAGGCGACGGCCTGCTCGAAGTGGAAGGCCTTGAAGTCGCGGAAGCGGTTGTACTCCTCGAAACGGCTGAGGGCCTTGGCAGCGGCGTCCACGCTGGGTTCGCTATACCGCTGCGCCTCCTTCAGATAGGCGAAGTATTTCCGCTTGATTCTCTCGTTTTGTGCGTTGTGTTTCGTCATACTCTGCGGCTCCTTTGGAAATCACTGTTTAGGGTGGGGCCTCGACTCTCGCTTACACGTCACCGCGCTTCCACAATCGTGATGTCCAATTTCTCGCGAATCGCGCACAGTCTTGCCACGCTGGCGCGCTGGTACATCATCGTTGAGCACTCCGGGCAGATGCCCACAAGGTTCCCCAGAGCATCCGTCTTCGGTATGAAGTCGGCCATTCTCCCAGCCGGAGTTCGGGGAGCACGACACCGCAAGCAGTACATCTCCCCGGCAGCACATGGCCGCTTCTTCTTGGCGCGGCGGGACTGTAAGAATGCCGCTAGCTCCCGGCCAAGAATGAGGTGCGGTCGCATGTCCTTGCAGACAGGTAGCCCTCCTTCGATCCAGGCGCGCACGGTGTTCTTGTGGATACCGAACACCCGTGCGGCTTCTTCCACCGTGTAGCTGCGGTGAATTTTTACGAGTCGGTAGTTAGTGCGGCGTCTAGGCATCACGGCCACTAAGCTACGGCTTTGCGGGCATGTTCAAGCTCCCGCACCAACTCGCGCATTTCAGCTTCGGACTTGCCTGCAATACGCGCGGCGTTGATAGCAGTCACCTCCTGCGCAGGCCAGCCAACGGCGCGCGCTCCAAGGCTTACGGGATGTGTGAAGACACCCTGGGCAATCCGAAGGTAGATGGTGCTCCGGGACAGGCCTGTGTCCGCAAGGACAGCAGGAAGACGAAGGATGGTGTGAGTCATGCTTGCACCTCGTTGGGCGGCGTTGAACATGACTCCATTTCGAGCGAGCTAGGGCTCTAGCCCGCAAGCTAGCTCGCTCGCACCATCGTCTCTATTGGGGATTCGTGATCCTCTAGCTAAGCCACCGCGCAGAGGTTCCGCGATACTTCTTAGCAGGTGCAGGCGGCGAATTGAGAATCTGCTTCAGTCGCTGGACCGATATGTCTTCCCGCAGGGCGACAGTCTTCAGGAAGGCTTTCGTCCCCCTGGCCTTTTCAGCCCGCACTTCAGCGGAGAGACGCTTCCTTCGCGCAGCCGCACTCTCAACGTCCCCTCCGCCCGCTACCGGCTTGTCCGCAAAGCCGGCCAGTGCGATGCGATCCACAGCGAAGCCACTGGCCTTCAATGTCAACACGGCTCCGACATTGGCAGTGTGCCCCGCGATGTGCAACTTCAGCGCGCCGTCCGCGATCAAAGCCACTTGACTGGAATGCTTCCGCCCGCGCAGAACTCCAAGCTCACAGCGCGCCCCCTGCCCAGACACCGATCCTGGGAGGTCCAGGAGACGGCTCAGCAGTCCGGCAAGTCCGAGAAGGGACGCGCACCACTGCCGTAGCCCTTCCTTCGACAATGGCACACGGCTAATATCGCCCCGCTTATCGCAGACCACAAAAGAAACGACTCGCCCTCTGTCAGCGGTCTGCGTCTGCACCGGCATGACGCATTGCTCCTCGCAACCGGGGCAGACCACACTCCCTGCGGGACTAGCCGGGCTAAGAAGCCCCGCTTTCTTCAACGCGCTAACTGCGCTATCGGGCCATGAACCAAGCTCCTCTTCGCTCACCAGCACGGCTGCGCCCTTGTTCGCGCCCAGCCGCCCTAGAAGCTCCGCTAGAGCCTGCTCCGGGCTCATAGCGCCGGGGTCTCCCGCTCATCGGAGACGGTCTTCTCCAGTGCCATCGGTTCAATGCCAGATAGAGCCAACATCTCCCGAAGGCGCAGGTCCAAGTCGTCATACTTGAGCGAGCAGGAAGTCGGATACGTGATCCGGAAAGACTCCTGCTTCGGCGGCTTGTTGGGTGCGATCCGTACCGCGACCGCAATCTCCACCTGCGTCACGTTGTAGAAGTTCAGGGGCAAAGCCTTCCCCGTCTCATCCAGCAGGTCGTACAGCGCGTGTGCATCCTTCCTGGTGTCCGCTTCCAGCGTGATCCTATCCCCCAGCTTGATCCGCGAGGACAGCCGCATCTTCCGGACTGCGACTCTCTCGATCCCACTGCCCGGCTCATATACAAACTGAAAATCACGCTGGCGAAGCTGGTTCAGGTCGTAGACGCGCTCATCCTTCGGATCGGGCGGCATCTCTTTCAGCTTCAGGATCGCTTCGGCGAACATGGCCTGAAGTGGCTCAATCACTTTGGGCAATCCGCGAAAATTCAGGTCCAGCGTCCCCGCTCTCTGGTTATAGACGTAAACCACCTCAAAGGCTGGGTTGTGCGGACGGCGCGCAAAATCGCCATTCACCCATTCCATGCTCTGCTGCGAATAGTCCTCCGGATAGCCGAAGAAATAATCCAGCTCGCCGCGCCGATAGGCCTCCACTACACAATTCTTCCCGCGCCCCTCCGTACTATGGAAGTAGTTACCGATTCGGCTCGCCAGCTCCCGGCGTCCATCCTCATGCACGGATGCCTCAACCTGCGGAATCCCCTTCCGCTTGCGCCACCAGCTCAGGCTGTCCGCATGGAAGAACATCGTCGCGCCCTGCCAGTATTTCCTGTGATCCAGGAACGTCACCATAGCGCGCTCAGCGTGGCCGGGCAGAGCCGAAAGCTCCTCAATGAACTCCGCAAGCCTCTCCGGCTCACCACCCAGGTGGTAGCTAGCCTCATCTCGAATCGCGCACCAGCCCTGCTCGCAGCTCAGGGCAAGGATTTCCCTGCACTCGGCGTCCATGCGTTTCCGTTGCACTTCTGGCAGCAGCAGCCACGCCGTAAACAACTCGTCCGGACGACCATCCTTCAGCATGGAGAAGTCAACGTCCGCCAATGCCTGATGCGCCGCGAAGTAGCGAGCCAGAAGCCCATTCGGCATTTGTCGAAAGAACTCGCGGGTAGTGTAGTGACGCGCCATCAAGGAACCTCACAGGGCCCTAAATTTCAATCCAGTCTATGACATAGTAGGATACCCCTAACCATTGTTGGAAGATTGCAACCGTTCACTTCTATGCGTTCTCGCAGGATCTGTGGCGGCGCGAAACGGCCCGCATACCCCCTCAAACTGGACACCAAAGGTCAGGCTAATACCTATGACGGCAACAACAGAGCACCTCATCGAGCAAGAACTGATTGCGACGCTTGAGAATCTCAAATACGTCTATCGCCCTGACATTCGTGATCGTTCCGTGCTGGAAAAGAACTTCCGGGATAAATTCGAGTCTTTGAACCGTGTAAGCCTCAGTGATGCAGAATTCCAGCGGCTACTGGAGAAGATCATTACAACGGACGTGTTCGCTGCTGCAAAGACTCTCCGGGAGTACGACACCATAGAACGCGATGATGGCACACCCTTCACCTACAGCCTCGTCAACATCAAGGACTGGTGCAAAAACAGCTTCGAGGTCATCAACCAGTTGCGCATCAACACGGACAATAGCCATCACCGTTACGACGTTCTTCTGCTCATCAATGGCGTCCCAGTCGTCCAGATCGAACTCAAGTCGCTGGACGTGAGCCCGCGTCGGGCCATGCAGCAGATCGTGGACTACAAGAACGATCCCGGCAATGGTTACGGAAAGACTCTGCTGTGCTTCATTCAGCTTTTTATCGTTAGCAACCGTTCAGAAACCCGGTATTTCGCGAATAATAACTCACGTCACTTCGTCTTCAATGCCGAAGAGCGCTTCTTACCTATCTATCAGCTCGCCGATGAGGACAACAAGAAGGTCTCTCACCTTGAGCCCTTCGCTGAAAAGTTTCTCTCCAAGTGCACACTGGGGCAAATGATCAGTCGATACATGGTGCTGGTTGCTAGCGAGCAGAAGCTGCTCATAATGCGGCCATATCAGATCTATGCCGTGAAGGCCATTATTGACTGTATTCACCAGAACTGCGGCAACGGCTATTTCCTCCACAGATCAAGCGGCTCTGCCGAATACACTCTGCGGGCAACGGATGAAACGCCGCTTTTTCACCATGTCGCTCTACTGAGCGAGATTCAGACGGCGGCAAGCTCTGGTGTCTTGTACACATACCATTTCAATATGCTGCGTGGCATCCTCGAAAAGACCGCGATCTTCTTTGGACACGATAATTTCTCAGCATGTCTTCATGGTCTCGATGATGAAGTTCTCTATGCGCGCGCACTCAACCTCTTGAGCCACGGGAAGTATGCCATCTACGAGCCTCGCGAGATGGTGGAAGACACTAAGCAACTCTTTCGAAAGATTCTCAGTGCATTTGTTGATCGCTACGAATTTGCGCTGCCGAGTCTTTTGGCACAAAGCACGACACCCACAGAAAGTTCATCATGACAGCACACGACAAAGCACAGCTCGGTAAAACCCTATGGAACATCGCAGACGAACTGCGAGGAGCCATGAACGCGGATGACTTCCGCGATTACATGCTGGCGTTCCTCTTCCTGCGATACCTATCGGACAACTATGAAGCCGCTGCAAAGAAGGAGCTGGGCTCCGATTACCCAGTGTTAGAGGCCGACGACCGGCGCGCTCCCCTTGCGGTCTGGTACCAACAGAATCCCGGCGATACCGCGACTTTTGAGAAGCAGATGCGCCGCAAGGTTCACTATGTCATTGAGCCGGACTACTTCTGGAGCAGCATCATCGAGTTGGCCCGCACACAGAACGGTGGACTGCTCGACACGCTGAGGCGGGGCTTCAAGTACATCGAAAATGAGTCCTTCGACAGTACCTTTCGGGGATTGTTCTCTGAGATCAATCTGGATTCCGACAAGTTAGGGAAGAACCTTACCGAACGCAACGTGCGCCTGTGCAAGATCATCGGAGAGATTGCCAAGGGGTTGGCACAATTCTCTACGGACAGCGATGCGCTAGGAGATGCCTACGAGTATCTGATCGGCCAGTTCGCTGCCGGATCGGGCAAGAAAGCGGGTGAGTTCTACACGCCACAGGCGATCTCCACCATTCTGTCCTCCATCGTGACTCTGGACGGCCAGGACCCCGCCACAGGCAAACGCAAGCACATGGAGAGCGTCATGGA
>Ga0302202_10000595_pt1 | contig 47497 bp, 39 predicted proteins | sample II_Bog_N3_3_FD_194579 | JGI IMG/M metagenome (GOLD analysis project Ga0302202, IMG submission 194579) | Peat permafrost microbial communities from Stordalen Mire near Abisko, Sweden - II_Bog_N3_3 | ecosystem: Environmental > Terrestrial > Soil > Wetlands > Peat | place: Sweden: Abisko...
CTTGCTGCTTGAATAAGCCGCCTGGATCATGTGCCCTTGCAGCGCCAGATTGCTGACGGTGTTGACGATATTGCCTTTCGTCTCGCGCAAGTGCGGCAATGCTGCGCGGCAGGCGATCATCGTCCCCCGCACGTTCACTGCATAAGTCCGGTCCCAGAGCGCCGTCGCCATGCCTTCCACATCGCCGTCGTTGCGCGCAATATCCGGACCCAACAGCGCCGCATTGTTGTGCAGCACATCGAGCCGACCGAAATGCGCCACGGTCTGCGCGACCATCGCCGCGATGCTCGCCTCGTCCTCCAGATCGAGCCGGATCGCCAGCGCGCCGGGCAGTTCGGTGGCCAGTTGTGCTGCGGCGTCGAACGCAATATCGGCAATGGCAACTCTTGCGCCACGCGCAGTCATCAAGCGCGCGGTGGCGGCACCAATGCCCCCCGCGCCGCCGGTGATGATCGCCACCGCTCCATCCAGACGGATTGCGTCCTGGCCCATGATTATGCTCTCCCTCTTGTCTCTTGCACTGGCGGTGGCATGAACGGCACAGACGGGGAAGACGGCACTTTTTTGTGCCCCCAAGGAGCCGGAATGAGCGCAGGCGAGGACATCCCCGAGGCCTATGCCGCCCCGATCGCCGCGCTGGCCGAAGAGATGGCCCGCCACGGCCGCGCCCGCGCTGCGCCGGTGCGCGAAGTGATGGCGTTGCTCGGCGATCGCTGGACCACACTGCTGTTGATCGTGCTCAGCATCGGCCCGTGGCGCCATGCCGCCTTGCGCCGGGCGGTGGCGCGGCTCTCGGCCGAGCAGAAGATCTCGCAGCGGATGCTGACGCTGAAGCTGCGCGCGCTGGAACGTGATGGCTTCGTGCTGCGCAGCATCAGCGGTGATGTGCCCCCCCGCGTCGCCTATGCGTTGACCCCTTTGGGCGAGGGGTTGGCGGGGCAAGCGCGCGGCGTGGTCGATTGGGTCAACGCGCAGGCCGAGGCGATCCATGCCGCCCGGGCGGTGTTCGATGCAGCGGAAGGGGATTAAGGCGGCACGCGTCAGCCCCCCGGCATCCGGCAAAACCGATAGCAACGATCCCGCCTTATGCGTTTGTGGGCGCGCGCCACCGCCGGCCATATGTCGATCCGAAAACAGCCGCCTGTAGCGAACGGAGAGACGTGGCATGAGCATTCTAGGCGTGGAAAGCGTCGTCTTCGGCGTCGATGATCTGGCCGAACACACGCGCTTCTGGTCGGATTTCGGCCTCTCGGTCGAAACCGCCGATGCCGCCGAGACAGTGTTCCGCCTGCCCTCGGGCAGCCGGTTGATCCTCCACCCGCATGGTGACGCGCGGCTACCCGCGCCCGATCCCTTCCCCGGCAACGGCGTCAAGGAGACCGTCTGGGGCGTGGCCAATGCCGCCGCGCTGGAGCGGATCGCCGTCAGCCTCGCCACCGAGGTCGCCGTTACCCGCGATGCCGATGGCACCGTCCATTGCGTCTGCCCCGATGGCCAGCCGATCGCCGTGCGCGTCTGGGCCAAGCGCGCCTTTGCCAGCGAGGCCAGCCCGGTCAACACCCCGGCCGCCCAGCCGCGCTTTAACCAGCACCGCATCTGGCGCCACAAGGCGATCCCCAAGACGATCAACCATGTGGTGTTCTTTTCGCCCGATTACGTGGGGTCTTTCGAGTTCTACGAACGCCACCTCGGCTTCCGCTATGTCGATCACTCGAAGGGCGTGGGGATCTTCGCGCGCGCGGGGGGCACGTTCGAGCACCACTCGATCTTCTGGGTCAACTGCGACCTGCCGTTCGCGCCCGACACCTTCAAGTTCATGCACATCGCCTTTGGCATGGACGACATCGACGAGGTCATGCTCGGCGCCAACCTGATGGCCGAAAAGGGCTGGAAGAACGAGAGCATGAATTCCAGCGGCGGCATCTCCCGCCACCGCATTTCCTCGGCGATCTATTACTACTGCGACATCCCGGGCAAGGGCGGCGAGGCCGAATACCATGCCGACACCGATTACCTCGACGACAACTGGGTGCCGCGCGCATGGGATTTCCGCTTCGGCTCGCTGCTCTGGGCGAACAACGCGCCGCCGATCTTTCGCGGGCCGGACATCCCGTGGGACATGGCCTTCGATGCCGACCGCAAAAGCTTCGAGCCCTATCGCAAGGCCCGCCCCGGCAAGCAAGCGGCCGAAGGTCATCTCGCCGCCCTCACCGAGGACGACGAGCACGCCATCTGATCAGAACGCGACGTGCAGCCGCACCCCCACGATGTCCACCGGGCCGCGATCCTTGTTGTACGCGGGGTTGAACACCAGTTGTTCGTCGAAGGTCACCGCCACCGGCTTCCACGGCCGCCAGGCATAGTAGACCTCGGCGATCTTTTCGGTGCCCGGGTGCGGCAATTGCCCGTCACCGATCAACAGCCCCATGCCGCCCGCCGCAAAATAGGCCTGCCCCGCCTTTGAGATCTGGTTGGCCACCAGCGCCAGCCCGACCGTATCGCCCGCGCGGTGCCACCCCTTGCCGCCAAGGCTGAGCCCCAGCGACAGCGAGCGGTCGATGTCGGTGAAGTCATAGGCGCCATAGGCCCCGTCGGCATCGCTGGCGCGCAGGAACACGCCCAGCGTATCGGTCAGCCCCTGCTCGGCGTTGATATAGCCGCCGAGGCGGGTGTGCATCGTCAGCACCTGATTGGTATCCGGCGCGGCGCCGTTGGCCAGGCCCCAGGCGATGGCATCGTCATACCGGCCCAGCCGCCCGTGGATCAGCCACACCCCCGCCCGCACCGTGCCCGCATGGCCGAGCAGGGTGTGGCGGTGCTCCAGCTCGCCGGCGACTTCCAGTTCGCTGAAGTTGGTGGTGGGCTTCATGCCGCCCGGCACGTCGGACATGTTGAACACGCCCAGACGCCCGGTCCAGCTCGCCAGCGTCAGCTCCGCCGCCGCGCCATAGGAATAGCCCCAGGGATCGCCGGCATAATCGAACGCCCCCGCATCGATGATCGACCAGTTGAGGAAATCGCCGCGCGGATCGTGGGCATACGTGTTGCTGTCGAAGATATCGACCGGGCTGAACTTGCCGACGGTCAGCACCAGCCGGTTGGCGGCCTGGGTGCCCGCCATCTGGTTGGCCTGCGCGTCGACATCGCTGTGTGCGCCGCCCAGATCGAACGTCTGGCGCACGAAGGCGCGTTGCAGCCGGGTATAGGGGCTGGCGCTGCCCAGTTTATAGGCCTCGCCGCTGGCATAGCCGGCCATGCCCAGCGTGTTGCCCACGCCAAAGCCCTGATCGACCTCGCCATTCACCCAGATCTCGCCGCCCTGCCACACGCGCCCGCCCAGATAGAGCGTGGCATCGAAGGTCTCGCGCAGGTCATGCGCGGGCAACGAGTGATCGCCGGCATAGGGCTGATGAAATCCCAGCGTCGACATGGTCGTCAGCGTCATCTGGCCGAAGATGGCCCAGCGCCTGGCGTCGGGCGCGGTGGTCACGGTGCCGGTGCTCACGGGATAGCCGCTGGAGCCTTCGGGCACGGGATCGGGCGCGGGCTCGGCCATGGCCGCAGACAGCAAGTGCGGATCGTTGTTCACCGGTAAGGGCGGCGGGGCATCGGCGGCATGGGCGATGCCGACTGCGGCGATGGCACAGGCCATCACCGCCAGCGACGGCAAGACCATGCGGCCATAACGCGCAAGGCGCGCACTGTTCAAAGCAGCGGAACGGGCAGTAAACGACATGGGCGCAAACTCCTTGAGTTGCACCCCATGACGGCAGAAGCCGCGCGTGGTTAATGCCAGCTACCGCCTTGGCAACCAGGCATGGCCATCAGGCCACGGTCACCGCCCCCAGCACGGTGGCCACATGCTCCACCACCGGCGGCGCGGTGAAGAACGGCCCGGCCAAGGCCCGCCATGCCTGAAACGCCGGCGTGGCGCGGAACAGATCGTTGTGCGCGGCCACCGATGTCCACCCGACGACCAGGTGATAGACCCCCGGCGCCTCGACCACCCGTTGCAGGGCAAAGCCGGTGCAGCCGGGATCGGCGCGGAACAACGGCTCGGCCTCGGCCACGGCGGCCTCGAAAGCGGCGGCGCGCGCGGGATCGATGGTCAGGCGGGCGATTTCGGTGACGGCGGTCATGCGGCGGGTTCCTCGACGAATTCGATCAGGTTACCGGCACAATCGCGGATGAAGCAACCCTTGCCGAAGGCCTCGCGCACGACAAACGCGACATCGGCATCCTTTTCGGCCATCTCGACGAGGAACGCTTCCAGATCGGGTACCTGAAACGCGACATGCTTGTTGCCATGGGTCTGCAGGTCGCGCGGGGGGTGGCGGCGGTCCTCGGGCAAAGGCGCGGCGCCCACGACCTCGAAGATCTCGAAGCGCAGCGGGCCCTTGCGCACCATCGCTGCGTGGCAATTGGCGGCGGCGATATCGAACGTGCGCTCCAGTTTGAAACCGAGCACGCGGCCGTACCAGTCGATCGCCGCATCCAGCGATGGCACCGAAACGCCGCCGTGGTGGAAGGTGAATTCAGCCATCAATCCATCTCCGCGAACGTCTCGGCGCACCAGTCGGCGATGTAGTCGCGCATGCCGGTGCCGTTGTCGGCGCCGCAGTGCTCGACCTCGTAATCGGCCCTGGTGAACATGCGCAGGTGGCGCTTGGGGCTGTTGACCGCCTGGTCGTAGGACAATTGCGCGTTGAACGCCGGGATCTGGCGGTCGTTCTCGCCATGCGTGACGAGGAAGGGCACGCGGATCTTCTCGACCTGGCCGTTGAGGGTGATCTGGTCGGCGTAGTTGAGGAACGCCTCGCGGTCATCAAACCCGAACACCCAGAGTACATGGTCCCAATAGTGCGGCACGGGGTTTTCGCCCTCGTTGGTCACGCGCTCACGCTGCCTTTGCCCCCACACATGGTTCGCCCCCATCACCGCGCACAAGGCATAGCGCGGATCGTTGGCGGCAATGCGCGGCGCGTGATAGCCGCCGAACGACAGCCCGAAGATGCCGATGCGATCATGCCGCACGTCGCTGCGGGTCAGCAGGTAATCGAAGGCCGGCGAGCCCCAACGCTCGGCATCGAACACGGCGGGGAGGTTGCGTTTGCGGATCGCCTCGCCGGTGCCGGGCTGGTCGACGAACAAGGTGTTGATGCCGCGTTCGAGGTTCGACAATCCGTGGCCCGCCATGTTGACCTGCTCCTTCATCGAATCGAGGCCGTTGACCGAGACCAATGTGGGGCGCGGGGTGCCGCTGCCGTCGTGGACGAAGATGGCGGTATAGGCGCTGCCTTCGTAGGGGATCTCGACCCTGGCGACATGGAGGCCGCGCAGGGCGGACCCCTTGTGATAAAGCGCAAGCCCCCGGTCATAGGCGGCCCAGCGCGGGGCATAATCGCGGCTCTGCATCCGCTCGGCGGCGAGGTAATAGCCTGACGCGCGCAGGTATTTGCTGCCCGCCGAGAGCCGGTAACCGGCGGCCAGATCGGCATCGGCATTGGCCGCGACCTGATCGGCGACCTTGATCCAGCTATCGAACAGCAGCGCCGATCCGGCATCGGCGCCGGCCTTGGCGGCCTCGCGCACCGGGCGGCAGGCCTCGTCGATCTCGCCATGGTTGCCGCCGCAGACCAGCGCGAGGTTGGTGGCCAGATTCCACACATAATTGCCGGGGAAGGGTTCGAACATGGGGGTATCCTTAGTCGGCGGTCCAGCCGCCATCGACGACGAGGCTGGTGCCGGTGACGAGCGCGGCGGCGGGTGTGGCGAGGTAGAGGATGGCGCCCATCAGGTCCTCGACCTGCCCCAGCCGGCCCAGCTTGATCCTGGCCAGCACGCTGTCGCGAAAGGCGGGATCGGCGAAGAACGGCGCGGTCATCGGGGTTTCGATGAAGGTTGGCGCGATGGTGTTGCTGCGGATGCCGTGCGGGGCGAGGTCCAGCGCGAAAGCCTTGTTCATGCCCTCGATCGCCCACTTGCTGGCGCAGTAGAGGCTGCGCTTGGGCCCGCCGACATGGCCCATCTGCGAGCCCATGTGGATCAACGAACCCTTGATGTCATCACGCAGCATCGCCTTCACGCAATGCTGCGCCACGAAGAACGCAGCACGCACGTTGAGCCCCAGCACCGCGTCATAGTCATCCTCGGCCACATCCCACATCGGCATCGGCCGGTTGGTGCCAGCGTTGTTGACCAGCACATCAAACGCCGGCCGCCCCGCGAAGAACGCCGCCACCGCGCCGGTGTCGCTGACATCCAGCGTGGCGCTCTCGGCGCTGCCGCCAGCGGCGCGGATGGCCTCGGCGCCCGCCGCGATCTCACCCGCAGAGCGCGCGGCGAGGACGACATGCGCCCCCGCCTCGGCCAAGGCCGCCGCCGCCGCGAGGCCAATCCCCCGCCCCGCGCCCGTCACCAGCGCCCGCCGGCCATCGAGCCGGAACGACGGCGTCCTGGGCAGCGTCATCAGGCCACCGTCAGTTCGCTGGGTTCGGCCTGCCCGGCATAGGGTACATCGCGCCCGCCGAACCGCCGCACGCGGATGTTGGCCTGCTCGCCATGCCCGGCAAAGCCCTCCAACGCACACAACCGCGAGCAATACTCGCCGATCAGCGCCGAGGCGGCATCGGTGGTCACCCGCTGATAGGTGCAGGTCTTCAGGAACTTGCCGACCCACAGCCCGCCGGTATAGCGCGCCGCTTTCCTGGTCGGCAGGGTGTGGTTGGTGCCGATCACCTTGTCACCGAACGACACATTGGTGCGGCTGCCAAGGAACAGCGCACCATAGTTGCTCATGTTGTGCAGGAAATAGTCGGGGTCCTGCGTCATCACCTGCACGTGCTCGCTGGCGATGTCGTCGGCGATGCGGACCATCTCGTCATAGCTCTCGGCGACGATCACCTCGCCATAGGTCTCCCACGCCTTGCGCGCGTGATCGGCGGTGGGCAGGATTTGCAGCAAGCGCTCGATTTCCTTCATCGTCGCCTCGGCAAACTTCTGCGAGTTGGTGAGGAGCACGCCCGGGCTATCGGGCCCATGCTCGACCTGCCCCAGGATGTCGGTCGCGGCCATTTCCGGGTCGCAACCAATCTCGTCGGCGATGATCAGCGTCTCGGTCGGCCCGGCGAACAGGTCGATGCCAACCCGGCCGAACAATTGCCGCTTGGCCTCGGCCACATAGGCGTTGCCCGGCCCCACCAGAATGTCGACCGGCTCGATACTCTCGGTGCCCAGCGCCATCGCGCCGATCGCCTGAATGCCGCCCAGCGCATAGATCGCATCGGCCCCGGCCATCGCCTGAGCCGCCACGATCGCCCGCGCCGGCTGGCCCTGGAACGGCGGTGCGCAGGTCGCCACGCGCTTCACGCCCGCGACTTTCGCCGTGATCACCGACATATGCGCCGAGGCCAGCAGCGGATACTTGCCGCCCGGCACATAGCACCCCGCCGCATTGATCGGCACATGCTTGTGACCCAGCACCACACCCGGCAGCGTCTCGACCTCGACATCCTTCATCGAATCGCGCTGGATCTGCGCGAAGTTGCGCACTTGCGTTTGCGCAAACTCGATGTCCTTGCGCTCCTGCGGGGTCAGGCTGTTCACCGCCGCGTCGATCTCGGCCTGCGAGAGGCGGTAATCGGCGCGGTCCCACTTGTCGAAACGCACGCTCATCTCGCGCACCGCCGCATCGCCGCGCGCCGCGATCTCCGCCAGCGCCGTCTCCACCACGCCGCGCACCTGACGGTCGATATCCGCTTTCGCTTCCGCAGCCGCGCCGCGCTTGAGCCAAATGGCCATGTCGTTCGATCTCCCCGGATAGGTTTTGCGATCCTCTCGCACGATGCCCGGGGGCCGACCATCGCATGTTATCGATGGCTGACTATCGACCGAATGCCGTTGCTGGCTCTGCACGCGCGGGTCTAAACCCGGGCAAGACCAAAGCACGACCGGAGAGACACATGCGATTGGCCACCCTCGATGATGGCACGAAGGACGGGCGGTTGATCGCCGTGTCGCCCGATGGCGCGTTTTACGCCGAGGCGCCGGGGGCCACGTTGCAGGCCGCGCTGGAGGATTGGGACACCGCCGCGCCGGCGCTGGCGGCAATTTCCGCATTTCCCCATACCCTCGATCCGGCGCGGCTGCTCGCCCCCCTGCCACGCGCATGGCAATGGCTCGACGGATCGGTCTATCCCAGCCACGGCGCCCTGATGGACAAAGTACTGGGCGTCGACCCCGAAAAGCCCGATTTCCCGCTGATGTACCAGGGCGTGTCGGACACGTTTTACGCCCCCCGCGCCGATGTGCCGATGGCCGACGCCGCGCTGGGCATCGATTTCGAGGGCGAGTTCGGGATCATCACCCGCGCCGTCCCCATGGGCACCCCCGCCCACGAGGCGCACCGCTACATTGCGCTGATCGTGCAGATCAACGACTGGTCGCTGCGCAAACTGGCCGGGCCGGAGATGCGCACCGGCTTTGGCTGGCTGCAGGCGAAACCGCCCTGCAGCATGGCGCCGTTTGCCATCACCCCCGATGAACTGGGCGCGGCATGGCGCAACAGCCGCCCCGCGCTGCACCTCAACGTGCAATGGAACGGCGCACCATTCGGCAACGCCTTTGGCGAGCCGATGGCCTATGGCTTTGACGAACTCGTCGCCCACGCCGCGCGCACGCGCCATCTGGTGGCGGGCACAGTGATCGGCTCGGGCACCGTCTCGAATGAGACGTATCGCGAGGTCGGCTCCTCGTGCATCGCCGAGCGGCGCGGGATCGAGATCGTCGACCACGGCGCGCCGCGCACCGACTTCATGGCCTATGGCGATACCGTGCGCATGGAGGCCAAATTGCCCGACGGCCGCGCGCCATTCGGCGTCCTCGAACAGAAAGTGGTGAAAGCATGAGCGAGATCTCCGATTCCGGCCTGCCCCCGGTTCAGCGCGTCGTCACCGGGCACGATGCACATGGCCGCGCCGTGTTCGTGGGCGAGGATCACACCCCCACGCGCATGATCCCCTCGGGCGATGCCAGCTTCCTGAAGATCTGGGCCACCGCAACCGTCCCGGCCGACAACAACGACGACCGCGACGGCCGCGACCTGCCCACCGGCCTGACGCTGGAGGGTGGCAGCGTGATCCGCGTTGTCGACATGCTGCCGGGCAAGGAAAGCCCGATGCACCGCACCAACTCGATCGATTATGGCATCGTGCTGAAGGGCGAAATCGAACTGGAGCTGGAGGACGGCGCGAAAAAGACCGTCCGCGAAGGCGGCATCATCATCCAGCGCGGCACCAACCACCTCTGGCGCAACACCACAGATGCCGTGTGCCGCATCGCCTTCATCCTGATCGAGGCCCCCGCCTACCTCCACAACGGCATGCCGTTGGACGAGGCCAAGCCCGAGGACGTCCACCCCGCGCTGACCAACGGGGATTGAGCGCTTGCGCCGGATCCTGACCGCCATGCTGGCGCTGGCCGCCGGAACCGCCGGGGCGACCGGCCTGTTCCACGACACGCCCTCGGGCCCGCACGCGCTGCCCGGCGACAACCTGCCGCCGTTCGGGGTGAAGGATGCCGATGGCCGCCTGCCCCCGCCGCCGCCCCTGCCGCCGGGGATGAAGTGGCCCGCCGGCGGTGGCCCGCCCGAGAGTACCGCCGCCAGCCCTTCGCTGGCCGAGGCGACGCGGATGGCGACGGCGGCGATCCGCGCCTGCACCGCCAGCGGCGCGCGGGTGGGCGTGGCGGTGATCGATGCCGCCGGCGAGGCGCGCGTGCTGCTCAATGCCCCGGGCACCGATGGCAGCCACGGCTTCGTGGGGATGCGCAAGGCATTGGTCGCGCTGGCCTTTGCCCGGCCCAGCAGCACCGTCGCCGCCCATGCGCAGGACCCGGACGTGCTCGCCCGCGTCACCCAGGCGATGTTCGTCGAGGGCGGCGCCCTGCCGATCCGGCGTGGCGGGCGGGTGATCGGGGCGATCGGCGTCTCCGGCGCGATGGGGCTGCCGATCGGCGGCCACGACGAGGCCTGCGCCGCCGCCGGCCTGCAACGATGAACGCTCAGGCCGGCGTCTCGACCAACTCCGCGATCTCGAACCGATAGCCGCACCAGCCGCGCATCCGTGCCGCCTCCACCGCCGGGGCCTGCTTGCGCCTGGCCTCGGCCAAGGAACGGGTGTGGCCCCAGAACACCTCGGTCTTGCCGTTCTCCAGCTCCGCCACGATCCGCCAGTAATGCGTGAAGCTGTCCGCCGTCGGCCCGATGGTCTTCACATAGCCATCGGGCATCGTCGCGGTGAGATAGCGTTTGCGGGCCATCGGAACGTCAGCGGTGCTCTGCCCCTGCGGCCAGCGCATGGTCGCACGGCAACCGCTGAAGCGTGGCCCAGGCGACGCGCTGCAACCGCACGGCGTCCTCGCGGGCGATGCCCAGTTCCTCGGCGGCGGTCTCGTGCGCGCCCAGCCCGCGCGGATCGCGCCCGGTGATGCTGCCGAACAGGGTCAATGCCTCGAGGTAATAGCCCGCCGCACTGGCGTGGTACTGGTCATAGGACCACAGATCGATCTGGTTGAACGCCACCCCGTCGTAAGGATTGCCGTCGGCGACCCCGGCGGCGATCGCGCAGTTGAACGCCTCGCCCACCGGGTTCACGCGATCGACAGCGGGATTGGCCATCGCCGCCTTGTCGATGCCGTGGCGCAGATCTACGCCCATCCGCGTGATCGGCTGGCCCGACCACTGCCCGCCGGGCACATACGTCAGGTCGGGGCGCGACCAGGTGGCGGTCAGGCTGATCTCGACCTTGGGATTGCGCGCGGTCAACAGTCCGGCCAGCCGCCGCACATCGGCGATCGTGCGCGCCGGGTTGCCCGGGGCATCGGCATCGAGCGTGCTGAACTCCTGCAACACCACATGATCCCACGCGCGATCGAACAGCGCGCGGCGGTTGTCGTAATGCCAGCCCAGCGACTTGCCCCCCGCCGTTTCCAGACTGACAGCATAGTTGAGCCCCGCCTCGCGGGTGAACAGCCGGAACAGCGCCGGCACCCCGCCAACGCCATCGTGGTTGAGATCGTTGACGCTGGCGGCGCGATATTTCCACACCGGCGACTTGGCGCCGAAGGTAAAGCTGTTGCCGATAAACAGGATGGTCTGCGCCGGCGGCGTATCCTGCGCCATCGCGGGCGCGGCCAGCAGCACAGGGATGGACCAGAGAAGGGATCGGATCACGTGGCGCTCCGGAACAAACGGAGCCCCACGTTTAGCGCGCGCACGCCGCCGCGCCAGCGGATTTGTTACCAGGCCGTGGCACCGGCATCGATCGGAATATTGGCACCGGTGACATAGCGCGCCTCATCGCTGGCCAGCCAGACGGCGGCGTGGGCGATGTCCTCGGGCTCTCCCAGCCGTTTGAGCATGTTCCTGGCCAGCACCTGGCGCTCGAACGCCGGATCGGCGGCAAGGTGCGCCTCGGTCGCGGCGGTGCGGATGAAGCCGGGGGCGATGGTGTTGGCGCGGATGCCATGCGGCGCGCCCTCCATGGCGATGTGGCGCGTCATCGCCAGCACCCCGCCCTTGCCCGCGCAATGCGCCAGGGCCGGCGAGCCTTCCAGCGCGTGCACGGCATTGGCGCTGGCAAAGTTGATCACGCTGGCCCGCCCGCTGGCCTTCAGCCAGGGCCAGGCGGCGCGCACGGGGAGGAACACGATGTCGAGCTCGCCGGTGAGGGTGCGGCGCCACTCGGCATAAGTGATATCCTCCAGCCAGGCGAAGGTGGCGAAGGCGGCGGCATTGACCAGCACGTCGATCCGGCCATGCGCGGCGCCAATCCCGGCGAACAGGTCGGCGACGGCGGCCTCGTCGGTCAGGTCGGCGGCGTGGTCGGCGCCGGCGAGGTCCACCGCGATCACCGTGGCGCCCTCTGCGCGGAACTGTTCGGCGCAGCCCTGTCCAATGCCGTTGGCCGCGCCGGTCACGACCGCGACCTTGCCCGCCAGCCGCTCAGCCATGGAGCACCGCCGGGCGACGACCGCCCCCCGCCCCGCCCAGCACCGCGAACAACGCCCCCGCCGCCCCCAGCGCCGCCGCGCCCGAGAGCACCACGAACGCCCCGGCCAGCCCGCCGAACGCCACGCTGGCAGCGGTGACCACCACCGGGCAGAGGAACTGGCCGATCGAGAACGCCCCGGTCCACATCCCCGCCGCGCGGCTGCGGATCTCGAACGGCAGGCCGTCCATCGCCCAGACCAGCAACGTGGGCAGCAGCAGGCCGGCGCCCAACTGGTTGATGAAACAGCCCCCGAGGAATGGCCATGTGCTGCCCGCACGACCCATCAGGAGGAAGCCAATGGTCAGCAAGGCGAACTCGCCCAGCAGCAGCCGAGCCACCCGCACATGCCCGATCCGCGCATAGATAAACGTGCCCAGCGGCACGCCGATGCTCGCCACCGAGGTGAGGAAGCCGATCCGCCCGGGATCGCTGAGGCCCAGCGCCGCCAACCCGCGCCCTGCCTGAATCTGCACGGTGTAGAACAAGACCGAGCCATAGACCGTGATCGCGATGATCCCCAGCATCCGCGCCCACGGGAATTCCGCCCAGCCGGCATGATGCGGCGCGGTCGCGGCCTCGTCATCGGGATCGGCCTCGGAGGGCTCCCAGGTGAACGCCAACACCAGCGCCAGCATCAGCAGCGCCGAGCCATAGACCCAGAACGGCGCGCGCCAGCCGAACCGCCCCAGTTGCCCGCCGATGTTGAAGAACAACAGCGCCGAGATCGAGGCGAACGCCGTCTGCCCGGCCAACCAGCGATCGCGCGCCGCGCCCTTGAAATAGTCGCCGATCATGGTGGTGGTCAGCACCATGATCAGCGCCTCGGCGAGGCCGACACCGACCCGGCTGACGATGATCGCCACCAGATTGCCGAGGAACACCGGCGCAACGCCGACAGCGCCATAGGCGACCAGCGCCCAGATCAACAGCCGCCGCCGCCCGAACCAGTCGCCAAGCATGCCGGCAACGGGTGAGAACAGCGCCACGCACAGCGCCGGCACCGTCAGGATCATCGGCACCCACCACTCGTGCCCGGGCACATGGCCGAACTCGACCAGCAGGCCGGGCAGGATCGGCGCCAGCAGCACGATCGCCATCGACGACAGCGTGATCGGCAGCAGCAGCGAAAATCCGGTCATGAAGGTAGGGTGGTGGCGTCCCGACACGCATTGCTCTCCGGTTGGCGCCGCGATGAGGCTCGCGATCTTTCACCATCGGGGTATGCGGTTTCGCCCGGAGGCGCCAAACCAAAACGTGGATGGGCGGGTATTGATCACACGGGTTTGGCCGATTTCGGCCGCCCAGGCGGACAGGATCAGCGCCGCAGCGCTGCCCGCAATCCGGGCGGTGTGACCACGCCGGCCAAAGCCGCGCCATAGGCCAGCTTGCCCGCCAGCGCCGGCCACCAACCCATTGCGGCCGGGCCAACCGCAAGCAACAGGCCGCAGGTTGCCCCGCCGGCCACGACCATCGCTGCCACCGCCATCACCGCCGTCCGCGCCAACAGCCCGCGCGGCAGCCACCCGCCGGAGGGCAAGGCGGCGATCTGCCCCCGCCGCAACCGCTGCGCAGTGATCGCGCCGGGGACCAGCGTGCTCATCGCGGCGATGGCGAAACTCTGCGGCAGGAAATCGAAGGCATAGGCCCCGACGCCCCTCACCGGCACCACGTGCAGCCGCCCGAACACAATCAGGAAGAACGCCAGCGAAAACGCGGTGTTGATCACCGCGCTGATCGCCGTCTCCTGCGCGACATAGCGGGCGATGCGCGGTTCAGGCGAGCGCATTGGCACGGGCGATCCGCCCAAGCACGGCGGCGCTGGGCTTGGGGATGCGGCGGAAGGTGCCGGGCTCGATGCTGTGCAGGCCGAGGTGGACCTTGTAGCCGAAGATCCATTCGAAGTTGTCGATCAGCGACCAGTGGACATAGCCCTGCACGGGCACGCCATCGGCCATTGCCTGACGCAAATGGCCGAGCGACGCCGGGATAAACCCGGCGCGGATGCTATCGTCATCGGTGCCGACACCATGTTCGGTGACGATGATCGGGCACCCCGTGGCGGCATGGGCATAGCGCACCGCGCCGGCCAGCGACGGCGGGCACACCTCCGCGCCGGCATAGTTGACCGGCAGCCCGGGGCGGGCCGGCGCGCGCGTGCCGTCGGCGCGCCACACCACCTGCTCATAGTTCTGGACGCCGAGGAAATCGTCGCCGCGCACCGCATCGAGCCACGCGCCGTAGAGCACGCCGCGCATCCGATCGCGCACCGCCGGATCGCCGACATCATCGAACATCGACAGGCTGAGCCCCACCGGCAAATCGGGGCGCACGCCCTTGATCGCGGCGCGCGCGGCCTTGTGCCCGGCGATCAGGTTGACGGTCGCCGCATCGACATCGTCGCTATCGATCGAGTTGCCAGCGGCGAAGCGATCACTGCCGCAGGCCTTGGCGGCGGCTTGCAGCATCGCCCGCTGGGCGGCGACCACCGGCGGGGGCAGCACGACCTTGAGCACGTTCATGATGTTCGGCTCGTTCAGCGTGGTCGCATAGCCGATCTGGGCCGCCAGATGCTTGGCCGCGGTCTCACAGAAGCGCGCGAACAGGCCGGGCGCCTGCGGGTTGACCCAGCCACCTTCGCGCGCGAACCAGCGCGGCGTGGTATAGTGGTTGAACGTCACCACCGGGGTCAGCCCGCGCGCGCGGCATCCCTCGATGATCCGCTTGTAGTGATCGAGCATCGCCAGGGAAAACTGCCCGCGCTCGGGCTCGATCCGTGGCCATTCGAGGCTGAAGCGATAGGCGTTGAGGCCCATCGCCGCCGCCGCGTCGAGATCCTGCGCCCATAGCTCGAGCGAGTTGCAGGCATCGCCCGAAGGCTGACGGTAGATCGACGGCGTGACGTTCTCCAACACCCAGCTGTCGGAATTGACGTTGTTGCCCTCGATCTGGTGGCCGGCGGTGGCGGCGCCCCAGACGAAGCCCTTGGGGAAGGCCATCGCGGCGGTGCCGGCGGCGCGCACCGCGCCCGGGGTGGCGGCCAGGGCAGCGGCGCCGGCGATCAGGCGGCGCCGGTCGGTCTTCAAGGCGTCAGTGTCGAGGGTCACGCAATGTCCTTCACGAAGCGGGCGATCTCGTCGGCGAGGCGGCGGTCCGCGGTGCCGATGTGCATCGCCATGGTATAATGGTTGTGGCCGGGCAGGATCACCGCGCGCGGCATCGTGCCGTGGCGCGCCAGGCGATCCTGCATCAGGCCGAGGAACTCGCCCTGAAAGCGCGCCGGATCGTATTGCGCGCAGGCGACCAGCAGCGGCAGGGCGGTGCCAGCGACCGCCTCCAGCGGCACACGCGCGGGATAGAGATCGGCGGGGCCGTAGTAACGCTCGTCACGCAGGTCGATCGGTTCGTAGCCATAGAGGCCCGAGAGCAGCACCGCACCGCGCACCAGATCGGCGTGATCGGGGCGATGGCGCAGGAAGCCGCTGACATGCACCGCGCCCGCCGATGTGCCCATCACGAAGATCCGTTCAGGGTCGCCGCCGTGCGCCGCAACGTTGGCACGCAGCCAAGCGACCGCCGCATCGACATCCTCCGCCCCGGCCGGCCAGCCGTGATCGGGCGCAAGACGATAGTTCATCACCGCCCCGACCCAGCCCTGCCGCGCGGCCCAGCGGCCGACGCTGGCATTGGCCCAGCCGGTATCGCCTTTATCGCCCATGACGAATCCGCCGCCATGGACGAAGAGCAGCACCGGGCGGCCCTGCCCCGCACCCTCGGCATAAAGGTCCAGACGATGACGCGCATCCGGGCCATAGGCGGCATCGCGCAAAACCGGCGGCTGGGCCTCTGCCCACACCGCCTGTTCGGCATCGAACAGCGCGCGGCAGGCCGTCAGGACATCGGGGCCGAGCCCGGTGCCCATGGCGGCGATGGCCTGTGCCGTGGTTTCGCTCAAGCCATCCGCCATGTCACCCGCTCCCGTCAGAACTTGCCGTCAAGCGAGATGCCCACCGTGCGGAACGACTGCGGGCCATAGATCGCGCCGACGTTGGCCGCGCCGCTGTACGGGAAGCTGCTCTGCATCAGTTCCGGCTCGTGCACGTTGAACAGGTTGCGCACGAAAATCGCCGCCGTAAACCGCTCGTCGGCGGTCTTGATGCCAAGGCGGCCGCCCACCGTCCAGTGCGCGCGGAACGTGGTGTCGGCGATCGAGTTCGCCTCATACCGGATGCGCGACTTCCACACCGTGTCGAGGCCGAGGAAGCCCTTGTAGGCGTCGTTCAGCTCGTGGGTATATTCGCCCGATGCGGTGAACTTGAACTTGGGCGCATAGGCGAGCTGGGTGCCGCCGATATCGCTGCCATCGGTGCCGAAGTAACCCTTGGGATAAGTCGCCTTGGCGAAGATGAAGCCGGTGTTGAGCGTCAGGTCGTGCGTGACCTTGCCGAACAGGTCGATCTCGGCGCCGCGCGACTTCACGCCGTTGATGTTGTCCTGCACGCAGGAGATCACGCCCAGCGTGCTGACCGTGCAGCTCTGCGCCTGGAAGTTCTTGATCTTTTCATAGAACAGGTTGGCATCGAGCACCCAGCCGTGGAGCAGCGTCGACTTGAGGCCGAGTTCGTAGGACGTCGGGATCTCGGGCTGGATCACATAGGGGTTGGCGCCGGTCGGCGTGGCGATCTGGCCGCCCTTGTAGCCTTGCGAGACGGTGGCATAGGCCATCGTGCGCGGGTTGATGTCGTACTGGGCGCCGGCCTTCCACGACAGGCGGTGGGTGTGCAGGTCGGCGGTCGTCCCGGCGGTCGGCATGTCGAGCCGCAGTGTCTCGTCGGTGAAGCGCAGGCCGGCGATCAGGCGCAGTTGCTTGGTGGCATGGATCGTCGTCTGGCCAAACACCGCGCCCGATTCATCGAGCACGCGGAAGGCATCGGTGGTCTGCGCCGCGACCGGGAACTCGAACCCGGGGAACGGCTGCAGCGAGATCGTCACGGTTTCGGCGTCGCGGTGCTGAATCTGGTGCGAGTAGAACGCGCCGAGGGTGTACTCGATCGTCTGGTTGCCCGGCGAGGTCAGGCGCAGTTCCTCGGTAAACAGGTCGATCGGGCGGTTGACCGGCGCGTTCTGCACCTGCAGCTCCAGCGGATCGGCGCGGAACACGTTGGTGGCGGCGCCGTCGCCCTTCTCACTGCCGTGGCGGTAGGCGGTGATCGAGGTCACGGTGAACGGCGCGAACTTGTAGTCGAGCTGCAACGAGCCGCCGGTGTTGATGAAGCGATCCTTGAACTGCTGCTTCATGCAGTAGTTCTGGTTGCCCTCGGCCGCGGTGACGCCACACGAAGCGAGCAGGGCGGTGGGGTTGTCGGGCACTTGCTGCCCGATCGCGCCCAGGATCACCGGGTTGATGCTGGCTCCGCCAGACTTCACGAAGGTGAAGAAGTCGCCACCATTGGTGCTGGTCGAGTGGCTGTAATCGCCGATGGCGTTGATCGTCAGACGATCGTTGGGCTCCCACAGCAGATGCGCGCGCGTGCCCCAGGTGTCGGTATCGTCGTACTTGCCGGTGGTGACATCGCGGTCCGGCCCCTGGCGCAAGTTGCCGAAGCCCGAGACGCGGATCGCCGCGTTGCTGGCCAGCGGCACGTTGACCACGCCCTGGAAGATCTGGTTGCCCGAGGTCGATCCGGCGACGCCCGCGCCCGAATCCTCGGTGCGGATGCGCGCGGAGAAGCCCTTGAAGTCGGGCTTGTTGGTGGTGATGTTGATCACGCCGGCCGAGGTGGTCAGGCCGAACAGCGTGCCCTGCGGGCCCTTGAGCACCTCGATCCGCGCGACGTCGAACAAGTCCGAGATGTTGGCGTTGCCCTGGCTGACCTGATCGACGACGACGCCCACCGAGGCGACCGCGCCGGCATTGAACGTCTGCGTGCCGATGCCGCGGATCGAACCGCCGCCGCCGGTATTCTGGCCGGGCGCCGACTGGATTTCCAGGCTGGGGGCGATGCGGTTCAGGTCGTTCATCGTGTTGACCTGCTGGCGCTCCAGCTGCTTGTTGTCGGCCACGGTGATCGAGATCGGCACTTCCGTCACCTTCTCGGTGCGGCGCTGGGCGGTGACGACGATGGTGTCGGCGGCGGTGGCGGCGCCAGTGGCCTCCTGCGCGAAGGCGGGGGCGGCGGTGGCGATCGCGCCGGCAGCGGCGGTGGCCAGAAGAAGGACGTGGTGGCAACGCATGGTGGTCTCTCCCTGTGTGGGGCGGCGGAGTGCTTCGCTCCGCCGCTGCCCGAGTCTTGGCTGTGGGGCTGTTCCCGGCCCCGATAGGTCATGTCCGCCCGGTCGCTCGGGCGGGGCGTGGATCAGGCGTCGCTTTCGGCGATCACCGGGTTTTTGAGGGTGCCGGCATCGCCGACCGAGATCTCGACCGTGTCGCCGGCCTTGAGGTAAAGCGGGGGGGTGCGCTTGTCGCCGACGCCGCCGGGGGTGCCGGTGGCGATCACGTCGCCGGGGCGCAGTTCGGTGAAGGTCGAGCAATAGGCGATGACCGTGGGGATATCCCAGATCATGTCGCTGACCGGCTGATCCTGCACCAGTTCGCCGTTGACCCGGGTCTGGACGCGCAGGGCGGGCAGGTCCTTGATCTCGTCGGGGGTGACCAGCGCAGGGCCGAAGCCGCCGGTGCCGGGCCAAGTCTTGCCGGGGGTGAACTGGATGTTGTGGCGTTGCCAGTCGCGGATCGAGCCATCGTTGAACGGCGCATAGCCGGCGATGTGATCCCAGGCGTTTTCCGGCGCGATGCGCCGACCGGGCTTGCCGATGACGATGGCGAGTTCGCCCTCATAATCGAAACGCACGCTTTCCGGCGGCACGATCAGCGGTGCGCCATGGGCGATCAGGCTGTCCGCCCAGCGGTGGAAGATCGCCGGATGCTCTTTCTGCTCGCGCCCGGTTTCCTTGACGTGGGTGGCATAGTTGAGGCCCACGCAAAGGATCTTCTCCGGGTTGGGGATCACCGGCAGCAGTTTGACCGCCGCCAGTGCCAGCACCTCGCCGCCGGGCAAGGCCGCCAGATCGCCGGCCAGCGCCGCCTTGAGGTCCACCGGCGCGCCCGCCACGCCGCCGAGGTCGATCACGCTGTCGCCCTCAAGCCGGCCGTAGGAGGCGCGGCCATCGGCGGTGACGAATGAAACATAACGCATGGGGGGTCAGGCTCCCTGAAGGCTGGAAAGCGGGGCGGGTTGCCACTCGCGGCGGAACTGGAACTTTTCTTCGGCGATGCGCAATCCGGCAAAGTCCTTGTCGGAGACGCCCCACTGGTCGATGCGCTTTTCGGGCCAGGTCCACTCGTCGGGGGTGCCGGCGCGATAGTCGTCGGGCACCTTTTCGACCGGGGTCGAGTACTCGATCACCGGGCCGTAGGGCGCGATGTAATAGGCATAGACATTGTCGCCCGGGCCATGGCGGCCGGGGCCCCAGGCTGGCGTGAAGCCGTGATCCCGCATGTTGCCGATGCCGCGCATCACCGCGTCGAGGTCGTCCATCTCGAAGGCGATGTGGTTGAGGCTGGCAAAGCCGGCGCGGGCGAAGGCGGTGGAGTGGTGTGCATCGTTGCAGCGCACGAAGACCATGCCCTTGGTGCGGTCCGACACGGCAAAGCCCAGCACCTGTTCGACCAGATCGCCGCTGGCTTCGGCATCGACGGCGTTGAACACCACGTGGGTGAGCTTGACCGGGGTGACCTTGCGGGTGGCCTTGGCATGGCCTTCGATCGGCGCGACCTCGGTGGCATCGACGAGGAAGCGCAGGATCTCGCCATCGCTCAGTTCGACCAGCAAGCCATGACCGCCGCCGGGATCGCTGCTGACGCAAGGCGCGGCGTTGAGGCCACGCGCCACAGCCGCCTCGGCCACATGGGCGAGGCGTTCGGGCGAGCACACGAAGGTCACCGAGCGTACGAAGCAATCGGCATGCTCGGCGAACGACACGAGGTAGGGGTAGGTGCCCGAACCGCGCAGGTAATAGGTCTCGCCCCAGACGCCGCCATCGGCGCAGCCCCAGACGTCGATCATCCAGCGGTGCGCCTCGGCCGCATTCGGCAACGCCAGTTCGATGCTGCGCAGCTTCATCATGCCGTTTCTCCCAGGCCTGCGGCGGCAATCCCGGCGATGGCGCAGGCCGCGTCCATCTCGCCGGTGTCGCCGGAAATGCCGACTGCGCCGATCACCGCGCCATCGGCCCGGATCAGCACCCCGCCGGGCGAGAACACCAGATCGCCGCCGACCGTGGTGACGACGCCGCCGAAGAACGTCGGATTGCCCTTGGCGCGTTCGGCCAGAACCGCCGTATCCGCGCCCATGCCCAGCGCGCCAGTGGCCTTGGCGCGGGCGATCTCGGCGCGGAAGAAAGTGGCGCCGTCCTCGCGCGCTATGGCCACCGGATGGGCGCCGGCATCGAGCACGACCACCGCCAGCGGCTTCAACGCAGCCTGACGCGCGTGGGCCAGGGCGCCGGCGACGATCGCCTGTGCGTGGGCGAGTTTCATGCGGCGGTCTCCAGTTTCAGGCCGAGCAGTTCGGCGCGGCGGGCGAGCAATGCCGCCGCCGTGCCAGTGCCAAACACGTTGTGATCGGGGCGGATCAGCACCGCCTCGGCCTCGCGCGCCGCCAGCCATGCGGCGACCGCGCCATTGTCGTCGAGTGTGGCGGGATCGATCGCCGTCACCCCCAGAACCGCCGGATCGGTGGCGGAGAACAGCCGCCAGCCACCGCCCGTGGCATCATCGAGCAAGCGGCCATCGGTGAGACGCGGCTGGATGAAGCGCTCGCCAGCGCCCGGCGTGCCGGCGGCGATCACGCCGGTCGAGATCGCCGGGATCAGGTCATGCGCGGTCTGCGGCTTGCCGGCCTGCGCAATGGCGCGGGCGACCATCTCGGCATCGCGCACGGCGGCCTTGTCGGCGTCCAGTTCGCAGATATAGCGCCCCGCCGCCACCGCCGCGCCGATCACGCCGCGCACATGCGGGTCGCGCTCGGGCTGGTAGGTGGCGAGGATCGCCGGGTCGGCGCCATCGTTGGCGATGGCCGCCATCTTCCACGCGAGGTTGGCGGCATCACGCAGGCCGTGGCACATGCCCTGGCCGAAGAACGGCGGCGTCTGGTGCGCGGCATCGCCGGCGAGGAACACATTGCCGACCTGCCACTGCTCGGCAACCAACCCGTGAAAGCGATAAGTCGCGGCCCGGACGATCTTGTGAGGCACGTCCTTCATCCACGCGCCGACGAGTTCGCCGACTTTTTCGGGCGCCATCATCGCCGTGTCGTCCTCGTGCGGCAGCAGCATGAATTCCCAGCGGCGATGGTTGCCACGGCCGGGCACCACCGTCGCCGGCCGCACTGGATCGCACATCATCACCGACAGCCGTTGCAGATCGGCCTCGGCGGGGACGCCGAGGATCGGCGGGAAGCTGACCGGGCCCTCGACCTCGGCATCGACCACCAGCCAGGGCTCCTCAAAGCCGAGATCGTCGAGCGCGACGCCGAGCGCCTTCCTCACCGGGCTGCGCGAGCCATCGGCGGCGATCACCCAGCGGGCAGTGACGTCATGCGCGGCACCATCCTGCGTGTAGGCCACCGTCACCCGGTCGCCCTCCTGCGTCAGGCCGGTAAACTCGGCGCCCAGCCGCAAGTCCACCGGCAGACCGGCGAAACCGTCGCGCAGATGCGCCTCCAGCTCGGGCTGGTAGAAGAACCAGTCGTTCGACCAGCCGAACGGCTTGGCGTGACCGACCGTGCCCATATAACGGATCGCCTGATGCGCCGCGCCGACATGCAGGTGCCCATCGGTATCGACCATATCGGGCAGGATGCGATCCAGCACCCCGGCCGACTGGAACAGCCGCACCATCTCGTGATCGAGATGCACCGCACGCGGCAGCGGATAGTGCTCAAGCTCACGTTCGAGCACGACCACGCTCAGCCCCTCGCGGGCAAGCAGGTTCGCCGCCAGCGCGCCCACAGGGCCGCAGCCGATCATCACAACATCTGTCATGGAATTTATGCCACCGCAGTCTCGGCCGGAGCCCCGTTTACAACAAACTTGTGGAACACACCGCCCTTCATGATCGCCGTCAGCCGGCCCGCATCCTGCAGCAGGGCGACATCGGCCGTGGGATCGCCATCGACCAGCAACAGATCGGCCAGCCAACCCTCGGCGACGCGGCCAACCTCAAGGCCCATCAACTCGCCGCCCAGCGAGGTGGCCGCAGCCAGCGCCTCGACCGGCGCAAAGCCGAAGTGGTCGACGAAATGCGCCAGATCGCGGGCGTTGCGGCCATGCGGGTTGAACGGGAAGCCATAATCGCCGCCGATCAGCACACGCACCCCGGCGGCCTTGATCTTGGGCACGAGCGTCTTTTCCAGCGCCATCCGCTCGGCGGCGGAGTGCTTCATGTGGCTCATATCGACATGCGGCGGCGGATTGGCCTCCAGCGCGGCGACCGAAACGCCGCAGCCGGGGGCATAGAACACGCTGTCCTTGTGCGCGGCGAGCTTGGCGACGCCTTCATCGGTCAGGTACGAGCCGTGGTAGATGACCCGCGCCCCGGCAGTCAGCGCCAGATCCAACGCCGCGTCGGTATAGGCGTGGGTGGCGATCTTGAGGCCGTGTTCGGTCGCGGCCTCGCGCGCGGCAACCATCTCGGCCTCGGTGTAGAGGACATCGTTGTGGCTGTCGGGCTTCAAGGCGCTCTCGCCCGAGATCACCAGCTTGACCGAGCCGATGCCCTCGGCGGCGCAATAGGCCATGAACGCGCGCATCGCGTCGGGGCCGCGGCCATTGAACACATCGCCGGTCTCGACGCCCTCGTCGCCCTCGGGGCTGCGTTCCAGCGTGGAGGGGATCAGGCGCGGGCCGGGGGTCTCGCCGGCCGCGATCTTGCGCGCCAGCCGCACCTCGATGCCATCGCCCAGCGCGCCCGCCGAATACACGCTGGTGAAGCCGTGATCGAGCAGCACCCGCGCATTGCGCGTGGCGGCGATCTCCAGCTCCTCGGGTGGCAGGATGAACGCATGGTAGATCTTCTCGACCGACGAGGCCCAGGTGAGGTGCGTATGCGCATCGACCAGCCCGGGCATCAGCGTGCGACCGGCGCCGTCGATCACGTCGTCAGCGGGGGTGGCGATGGTCGCGGGGGCATAGGCGACCTCGGCGATGCGGTCGCCCCTGACCAGCACTTCACCGGCGCGCGCCGGCGTCGGCGTGCCGTCAAAGATGCGCACATTGCGGAATAGCGTGGACAAGCGACCTCTCCTGATGCGGCGTTTTGCTCTTGGGCCCTGTTTGGCACCGAGAACGCATCAGGTAAAATATCGATTTTTGGGGATCACATAGTCCTAGCCTATGTCGAGCGCCGCCAACAGCTTTTCCGCCAACGCCGAAGCCCGCGCCCCCGCCAGCCAGCGCACCCCCACCTGCCGTTCGAACATCGCCTCTGCCAAGCGGATCGCGCGCAGCGCCCCCACCGCCAGTTCCGCCGCCGGCACCGTCACCGGCAGGATCGTCACCCGGTCGCTGGTGCGCACGATCGCCTTGGTGGTCAGCAGCGAATCGCAACGGATGACGTCGCGCGGCACCTGCACCCCCGCCGCCAGGAACAGCGCATCGACCTGACGCCGGAACGCCCCCTGCGCCTCGGGCAGGACCCAGCGCAGCCCCTCGGCCGCGCGCAACGAGATGGTTTCGCCCAGCCCCGCATTGGCCGGCCCGACGATCAGCGCGAAGGGATCGCGCGCGATGGTGCGCTCGGCGATGTCGGGCGGGGGCTGGTCGATGCCGGTGGTGACGAACGCCAGTTCGATCCGCCCGCCGCGCAGCATCGCGGTCAGTTCATGGTCCGCGCGTTCGAGCACATTCAAAGCCAGCCGAGGATGAGCCGCCTCCAGCCGGGCGATGGCGGCGGGCAGCAGGCTGACCAGCGCCCCCGGCGTGCCCCCCACCCGCAAGGGGCCAACGATGCCCTCGCGCACGGCGGCGATCTCCTCTGCCGCATCGCGCAGCAGGTGATCGAGCATCGAGGCCTTGGCCCGCAACGCCTCGCCCGCCGGGGTCAGCACGATACCGGCGCGCGTCCGCTGGAACAGCACCGCGCCCAGACTGCCCTCCAGCGCGGCGATGGCTGATGACACCGACGGCTGCGAGATGTTCAGCGCCTGCGCCGCGCGGGTGATCGATCCGGTCTCGCAGACCTCGTGGAAGGTTCTCAGCCAGCGGGGATCGATCATGGGTCAGCGTCCGTATCGCAACAGGGCGGCCGCTCTTTGGGCGCGGCGCCCCGCCCGCGTCAATCGATCCCCAAGGCCCTGCGGATAAAGGCATCGCTGGTACCCAGCAGCCGGGTGCGCGCGTCGGCGTTCTCCAACTGGTGGTCGAGGCCGGGGAACTCGATGTACTGCACCGGCTTGTGCGCCGCCGTCAGTTGATCGCGCATCAACCGCGATTCGGCGATGGAGACGTTCTGATCCATGTCGCCGTGGAACAGCAGGACCGGCGCCTTGAACGCGGCGGCGTGACGCGCGGGTGAGCCTTCGGCGATATGCGGGCCCTGGCCGATGAAATTGCTTTCGTTGCGGCCGTTGGTGAAATTCTCCGAATCCTTGCGCAACTCCTCCAGATCGGTGACCGGCGCGATTGCTACCACCGCCTTGAACAGATCGGGGTCCAGCACTTGCGACTGCAAGGCCGCATAGCCGCCATAGCTCCAGCCGACGATGGCCAGCTTGCCCGGCGCGGCGATGCCCTGCTTCACCAGCCAGCGGCCGGCATCGTTGACATCGCCGATCGCGGTGCGCCACGATTGAAAGCCGTTCTTCTGATACCAGGCCACGCCATAGCCGGTCGAGCCGCGATAGTTGGGCTGCAACACGGCAAACCCACGCGCGGCATAGAACTGCACGAGCCAGTCAAAGCCCCACTCATCGCGCGCCGCCGGGCCGCCGTGCGGCATGACGATCGCGGGCAGGTTCTTGCCGCTGCTGCCCGGCGGCAGGGTGAGATAGCCGGGGATCTCGGTGCCATCCGCCGCCTGATAGGTGATCGGCGTCATCGCCGCCAAGGCCTGTCCGTCCAGTTCGGCGCGGACGGGCAAGACTTCGCTGAGGTGATGGCTGGTGCGATCGAGCAGATAGATCATGCCCGGATTGGTATCCCCGCCGGTTTCGACCAGCAGCTTGCCGGCATCGCCGCTGGCATCGACGAAGGCGATGGTCGGATCGCCCGGCAAGGCCTTGGCCAACCCCCGCGCCAGCCGCGCCAGATCGGGATCGAAGTACTCCGCCACGCGCTTTTCGGTGACATAGCTGACCCCGACGACATGGTGATCGCGGCCGATGGTGATGACATCATCGATATCGACCCCCGGTTGGGCCAGCACCACCTGCCGCGTCTTGGCATCATCCAGCGTGATGCTGACCAGCGCGCGATAACCGTCATTATCATCGAAGGCATAGACGACGTTCTTGGTGCTATCCACCGCCACCGGTTCGAGGCCATGCGTGACCCCGCTGCCGAAATCGGCGCGGCCCAGATCGGTCCACGCGCGCGTACCCGGCTTGCGGAACTGGAACTGCTCGATATGGCCGTCATAGCCCTGCGTGGCGGGCGGAACGCGGCCCATCACCCGCACCGTGCCGTGGCCATCGCTGACGAAGCGCGATCCGAACTTCACCGCGAATTCCACCGTGTCGCGCCGCAGGGTGGCGGTGTCCACCGCCTCCACGCCGAAGCCGTCGGCGGTGTGGGCGGTGTGGCTGGCGAAATCGTTCTGCGGCACGAAATTGCGCGTCATCAGCACATAACCCGGCTTGCCCGGCACGTTCCAGTCGATCACGCTGCCCCCGCCCAGTGTCAGACCCAGGTCCAGATCGTTTTCCCGCGCGCTGACCATCTGGAAATTGCTGCCATCGCTGTTCAGCGCGAAGACGCGGGTAAAGCCCAACTGGCTTTCGGAATCGCGGACACCGCCATCCCATTTCATCTCGACGAAAAGGTCGCAGACCAGCCGGCTGTCCGACACCCAGGCGCAGCCGTCGAGCCGTTCCTCCTGCTTGGTCACGCGGGTGATGATCCTGGGCTGCACGGCGGCGGCGCTGAGGTCCACCACGGTCAGCCCCGTCCCCCCCGGCACCGCGCCGACATAGGCGATGTGCTGGCCATCGGGCGAGATGCTGATGCTGCGTACGGTTTCCAGAGCGCCGAACTTGGCCGCCAGCGCCGTGGCGGCCGATGGCGCCGGCGCGGTGGTTTGCGCCCGCGCCACCCCCGGCCCCATGGCCAGCACCAGCAACGACACCCGACCGATCCACCGCACGCCCATGAAACCCCCATCATCCGAACCGGCTCTGCCGGTCTGCCTAGGGGTTTGTGCAGGATCGGTGGCCCGCGTTCAAGGCCGCCATGGCGCGCATGGCGGCTGAATTCTTGAAATAAGACTCGGTTTTCGCAATTTATATCCCGGCAATTCGGCCGCACCAGCCATCATCTTCATTGCGGCGCATAATCCGCGATGCGCCCGGCCAGATCGAGCACCGTGCAGGTCTCGCCCGCGTGCGTGCGGATGATCGGCGCCAGCAATCCCGACGCGGCCGCGCCCCGGCCAACGTTGCGCGGGCGATGGCGCTCCACCGCGTGCAGCCCCTGAAGCCAGAAGCCGATATGGCGCACCCCATCCGAGACCAGCAGGATATAAGCCCCCGGCATCGGTCCGCCCGGGCCCTGCCCCCCTGCCAGATCCACCACCGGCACCGCCATGCCCCGGTGGATGAACATCGCCGGAAAGCGCGACGCCCCGCCCAGTTCCACCAGCTCCGCCGCGGCGGCGGGCACGATCTCGGTGACTTGCGCCAGCGGCACCGCGCAAGGTCCGTCGCCCAGCGTGAAGATCAGGAACGGCTCGGTCTGCCCCCCGTGATCGCCGGCCGCGGCAATGGGCCCCTCGCCGCGCTCAGCCAGCCCGGCGAGGTTGAGCAGCCCGGCATGATCGGCCAGCCGCGCCGCATCGATCAGGAACAGCGGCCGGTCGGTCTGACACATGCCGGACAGCAGGCCATCGCCATCGACCCGCAGGCCCTGGAGCCCCGATACCGCCTCTGGCCGCAGGCGGATCATGTCGCTCACGCTATCGATGCGCAACGCCACCCGCCCTTGCCCATTCAGGCGCACGACGATGCACGCCATCTCGCGCGCGGGCGGGCAGGCGCCCAGCCCCAGCAGTTGCAGCGTATCGATCACCGGCAGCCGCCGGCCGTTGTGCACCACTTGCGCGATCCACAAGGGATCGGCCACCGGCCCGGGGATGACCGGCTGGCACGGCACGGTCGCCGCGATCGCGGCGGCATCGAGGCCAAAGGCATGTCCGCCGACCGTGAAGGTCAGCGTCGGCACCCCGGCGGTCATGGCCGCCCGGCCCGAGACCAGCCGGTCCTCCGCCGTGACCATGCCCGGCAACGCCGCCAGCGCCGCTGCATCGAGCACCACCCCGCTGCGCCCATTGGCGACGAAGCCGGCCTGCAGCACCCCTTCCCCGCCGGCCACGGCCAGTTCGGTCATCCGCTCGGGGGGCAGTTCGACCACGCCGCAGATCTCATCGAGCCCGATGCCGACCACGCGCCCGCCCACGCGCACCACCATGACGATCCCCGGCATCGGCGAGGCGCCGTTGCCCAGCAGCGCCACCAGATCGATCACCGGCACCACCGCCCCGCGCAAATCGATCGCGCCCAGCAGATCGGGCCGGGTCGCGGGCATCGCCGTCAGCGTGGCCGGGCACGGCACCACCTCGCGCACATGCCCGATGGGCAGCGCGACATGCAGCCGCCCGGTCCGCGCCAGCCCATAGAGGTGCCGCTCCGCCGCGAGCGCGGGCGCCGCGTTGCCCATCTCAGGCGGGGTTGCGCGTGCCGGCGTCGCCCGCGGCATTGGCCAGCCGATGGATCAGGTCCACCACCTCGGCCGAAACCGTGTCCTGCGCGCTGGCCGAGGCGTCGATCGCCTCGATCGCGCTGCCGGTCTGCTGCGCCGCGTCGACGATGCCGGCGAAGGCATGCGATGCCTCCTGCGAGCGATCGGTGCCCTGGCTGATCCGGCCCAACGACTGGTCGATCAACCGGCTGATGTCGCGCGCGGCGGTGCTGGAGCGCTCGGCCAGCTTGCGCACCTCGCCCGCCACCACCGAGAAGCCGACGCCATGTTCGCCGGCGCGCGCCGCCTCGATCTCGGCGTTGAAGGCGAGGAGGTTGGTCTGCCCGGCAATCTCGCCGATGATGCCGACGATCTCGGCGATGCCGGCGGCCGAGGTCTGGATCAGCGCGATCGCCTCGATCGCCTTGCCCAGCGCCTCGTTGCCGGTCTCGGCATTGGCGCGGGTGGAGCGCGAATGGGCGTTGGCCCGGCGGGTGGCATCGGTGATCGACGCGATCGAGGTCGATAGCCGCCCCGCCAGGCCATCGAGATCGGCGGCGCGGGCGCGCACCTCGTGCTCCATCTTGACCTGATCGGTGATGTCGAAGGCATATTTCACGATCCGGCTGGGCTGGCCATGCAGATCGAGGATCGGGTTATAGGACGCCTGAATCCACACATCGCGATCATACTTGCCCACCCGGTGAAAGCGCCCCGCGTGGTACTCGCCCCGGTTCAGCTTCAGCCAGAAGTCGGCATAGTCGCGCGTGCGGATGTGATCGGGCGAACAGAACATGGCATGGTGCTGGCCCACGATCTCGCGCAGCGAATAGCCCATCGTGCTGAGAAAATTCTCGTTGGCCGAGAGGATATTGCCGTCGAGATCGAACTCGATCACCGCCAGCGCGCGGCCGATGGCATGGACCTTGGCGCGGAAATCGTTGTCGGCGATCTTTTGCGCGGTGATGTCGGCGGCGATCTTGGCGATCTTCACCGGCCGGCCGTCGGCGCCCAGAATCGGGTTGTAGCTGGCCTGGATCCAGAACTCCTCGCCGCCCCTGCGCAGCCGCTTGAACTCACCGCTGACGTACTCGCCGCGGCTCAGCCGGTCCCAGAAGTTGGCGTATTCGGCGGAACCGGCCAGAGTGGCATCGCAGAACATGCGGTGGTGCCGGCCCTGAATCTCGTCCAGTCGATAGCCAGTGACGGTCAGGAAATTCTCGTTGGCGGTGATGATGTTGCCGGCCAGGTCGAATTCGATGGTCGCCTGGCTGCGATCGATGGCGGCGATTTTCTCGCTCTGCTCGATGGCCAGTTCGTGGGTGACGGTGATGTCATAGGCAAACTTGACGATCTTGACCGGATGGCCATCCAGATCGAGCACCGGGTTGTACGTGGCGCGGACCCACACGTCGCGGCCGGACTTGCCCTTGCGGCGGAACACGCCGGCGACATATTCGCCGCGCGCCAGCTTGTGCCAGAACTGCGCATAGTCGTCGCTGGCGACATATCCCGCCTCGCAGAACATGGCGTGCTTGCGGCCGATCACCTCATCGGCGCCATAGCCGAACGCGGCGAGGAAATTGGCATTGGCCGCCAGCACCGTGCCGGTCAGGTCGAACTCGATCACCGCCTGGCTGCGATCGATGGCGTGGAGCTTGCTGTCGGCCTCCATGGCCGATTTGCGCTGATCGGTGACGTCCATCGCCACCTTCAGGATCTTGTAGGGCTGGCCATCGGCATCGAGGATCGGGTTGTAACTGGCCTGGATCCACGCCTCGCGGCCGTCCTTGCGCAGGCGCTTGTACTCGCCCTGATCGAACTGGCCGCTGCCCAGCTTTTTCCAGAACTGGCGATAGGCCGGGCTGGCGACATAGTCCTTGTCGCACAAAGTGCGGTGGTGGGCGCCGCGCAGCTCATCCAGCGCATAGCCCATCAGCGTCAGGAAATTGCCGTTGGCGGTCAGGATGCGCCCTTCGAGGTCGAACTCGATCAGCGCGAAGGCGCGGTCGATGGCGGTGACCAGACTGGCATTGTCGGCGCGCTCGGCCTGCTCGGTGGTGATGTCGATGGCATAGGACAGCACCGAGATCAGCTCGCCGCCCGCCATGGTCGGCACGAACATCTCGCGCAGCCACACGTCCTGACCGTTGGCCTTCTGGTGCTTGCGCACGATCTGGTCATGCTCGCCGCGGTGAAAGCGCGCCCAATAGGCCGCCGGATCGGCCGGCGCATCGCCGCTGCGCCACAGGACGGTGAAGGGCGCGCCGACCACATCCTCGCGCACGCGGCTGATCATCTCGAAATAGCGGTCGTTGCCGGCCAGGATCGTGCCATCGGGGCCGAACTGGCAGATCGCCAGGGCATGGCCGATCGCCTCGAACCGGTGCGCCAACAGGGCGGCATCGCCCTGAGCGCCGCTGCTGGCGATGCCCAGCACATAGACCTGTCCGCCGCGCCCGCCGGCGCGGCGCGCCACGCCCTGAATGCCGGCGACGGTGCCATCGGCGTGGGTGATGCGGCCGGCAACGGCGACCACCTCACCCGCCACGACCTGCGCCCAGGCCGCATCGCCATCATCGAACAACCGGGCAAACGCCGGCAATCCGCCCTCGCCGGGGGCCAGCGCGCGCGTCGCTGCATCGTTGGTGGCGGTTGCGGCGCCGGTTGCGGCATCGAAGCAGATGATGGCGGTCTGGTCCGCCAGCAATGCCGCCGCCTGCCCGACAAGATCCAGTTGCGGGGATTGCATGTTCATGGCCGCATGGTCCGATTCGATCGAGGTTAACGGGCCGGTCTTAGAGGCGCTATGTTTAAAGGACCGCGCGATCCCGTGACCCGTAACTAGCCCTATATTCAATCTCGTGGCCGATCGGCGGCGCGGCGGAATCGTGCGTCAGGGCTAGGCGATTTTTCGGATGAGGTACGCGCCGGTTTCTCCATGTGGGCCGCCCTAAGGCAGACGGTGCGCAGACGGGCGCCATGCAATGGATTGAACCCACACGTGAGTCGCGTCAGAGAACTGGATCGCAAGGCCCCGCTCCGGGCCATACCGACGCATCACGCGACGATTCTGCTCGTCGAGGGCGATGGCGTTGAAGCCGCCGCCTTGCGCGCACGGTTGCTGACGAAAGTCACCTGCCAGATCGAACCCTGCACCACGCTGGAGGAGGTGCGCGCCGCGCTGGCCCGAGCCAGGCCGACCTTGGCGATCGCCGGGCACGCCGGCGCGCAGGAGGCGCTGCGCCTGCTGGTGACGCGGGCGGTGCCGACGGTACTGTTCGCCGCCGCGCTGGACCCCCGGATCGTGGGCGAGGGCGCCAACACCAGTCTGGTCGATCATGTCGACAGCGATGCGCCCGATGCGCTGGACCGGTTGATGGAGCGCGTGGCGCGGCTGCTGGGCAATCGCGCGATCCCGGTGCTGGTGGCGGATGATTCACCCACCGCGCGCGCGACGCTGGTGGAGATCCTGCGCCGGCAGAACTATCACACGATCGAGGCCGCATCGGGCGCCGAGGCGCTGGAGATCCTGGCCGAGGTCGACGGCATCGAGATGGTCGTCACCGATTACCACATGCCGGACATGGACGGGCTGGCGCTGACCCGCGAGATCCGCCGCCACCGCGATCCCAGCCGGGTGCGGATCATCGGTATCTCGGCCTCGACCGATCCGGCGCTCTCGGCGCAGTTCCTGAAGGCGGGGGCATCGGACTTCATCTATCGCCCGTTCGTGGCCGAGGAAGTGTGGCTGCGCATCCGTCACGGGCTGGAAACGCTGGAACAGATCCGCCGCCTGCGCGATCTGGCCGAGCGCGATCCGCTGACCGGGCTGTACAACCGGCGCGCCTTCTTCGAGCAGGCGCACAGCCAGACCGCCGCGCTGCGCGTCGATCCGGGCGAGGACGGCGGCGGGGTGGCGATCCTCGACATCGATCACTTCAAGCGTGTCAACGACACCTATGGACACGACACCGGCGACACTGTGATCCGCGAGGTGGCCGGCGTGCTGGGCCGCATCGCGCACCGCGAACGGTTCCTGACCGCACGGTTCGGCGGCGAGGAATTCGTCCTGCTGATGTCCGATTTCGATGTCGCCGAGGTGCACGCCATCTGCGAGGAGGTCCGCACCACGGTCCAGGCCCTGACCTTTACCAGCAGCAGCGAGGCGTTCTCGGTGACGGTGTCGATCGGCGTCGCCCGTCTGCAACTGACCGAGGGCATCGACAACAACCTCAACGCCGCCGACCAGATGCTCTACATGGCCAAGGGCGGCGGGCGCAACCAGGTGTTCAGCGACGCCACATTCAGCCGGCTGTAACGCCTCGGCCGCCGGGCCGGCCTAGCCCGGGAGCCCGCGCAACAATGCCAGCAACGCCGCGCCATAGGCCTCCAGCTTGCGCGCGCCGACGCCCTGGATGGTGCCGAGATCGTCCAGCGAGGACGGCCGGCGCGCGGCGATCTCACGCAACGTGGCATCGTGGAAGATCACGTAGGGCGGCACGGCGAGTTCGCTCGCGGTCTGGCGGCGCCAGGCACGCAGTGCCTCGAACAGCGGGTTGTCGCCCGCGGGCACGGGATCGGCGCCACGGCGTCCGCTCTTGCGCTCGGTCTTGGGGGGGATGACGATGGCGACAGGCGCCTCGCCCTTGAGGATCGCGCGCGCATCGCCGGCGAGGGCCAGGCCGCCATGCTCGGTCGCCTCCAGCGCGCCACGTGCCTGCAAGGCGCGGGCGATCGGGCGCAGCAGCGGCGCCTCATCGCGCGTGACAATGCCGTAGACGCTGAGCTGATCGTGCCCGCGCGCGGTCACCCGCTCGTCCGGGGCGCCGGTCAGCACTTTTTCGAGATAGCCGAGCCCGAACGACTGCCCCGTGCGGAACACCGCCGAAAGCAACTTGCGCGCCAGTTCGGTGGCATCGTCGACGCGCGGGGGTGACAGGCAATTGTCGCAATTGCCGCATTGCGCAGGCGCATCCTCGCCGAAATGGCGGCGCAGCAGAGCGCGGCGGCATCCTGCCGTTTCCACCAACGTGGCGAGAGCATCCAGCCGCGCCCGCTCGCCGGGGATGCGGCTGTCGTCGAGTTCGGCAAGGCGCTGGCGGGCACGGGCAAAGTCCTCGGCGCCCCACAGCATCAGCGCCACCGCCGGATCGCCGTCGCGCCCGGCACGGCCGGTTTCCTGATAATACGCCTCCAGCGACTTCGGCAGGCCGGCGTGGGCGACAAAACGCACGTCAGGCTTGTCGATGCCCATGCCAAAGGCGATCGTCGCCACCATCACCATATCCTCACTGGCGACGAATGCCGCCTGGTTGGCGGCGCGCACATCGGGGCCGAGCCCGGCGTGATAGGCCCGCGTCGGCCGGCCGGTGGCGGTCAGTTGCTCGGCCAGTTTCTCGACCTGTGCGCGGGTCTGGGCATAGACGATGCCGGGGCCCGGGGTCTCGGCGATCAGGTGTTTCAACTGCTGCAACGGCGTGTCGCGCGGGGCGATGTGGTAGCGGATGTTCGGGCGATCAAACCCGGCGACGATCAGGCCATCATCGGGAATGCCCAGTTGCGCGAGGATATCCGTCCGCGTGTGGTGATCGGCGGTGGCGGTCAGCGCCAGCCGGGGCACATCGGCGAAGCTGTCCAGCAACGGGCGCAGCAGGCGGTAATCGGGGCGGAAATCGTGGCCCCATTCGGAAACGCAATGCGCCTCGTCGATCGCGAACAGGCTGATCCGCGATTGGCTCAGCAATTCGTGGAAATAGGGCTGGCTGGCGCGTTCCGGCGCGACATAGAGCAAATCGAGATCGCCATCGCGCAGGCGGTCCATGGTGCGCATGCGGTCGCTGTCGGCGCTGGTCAGGCTGGCGGCGCGGATGCCGTTGGCCTCGGCGCTGCGCAATTGATCGTGCATCAGCGCGATCAGCGGGCTGACCACCACGCACGTCCCCGGCAGCATCACCGCCGGCAACTGGTACGTCAGCGACTTGCCCGCGCCGGTCGGCATCACCGCCAAAGTCGAGCGGCCATCCAGCACCCGGCCCACGACTTGCGCCTGCACGCCGCGAAAATCGGAAAAGCCGAACGTGGCGTGGAGCGCATCGCGCGCGTCGGTCAGGGGGTGGGGATCGGCAAGGTCCATCGCGCCCCGCTATCACAGGTCGACGCGCACGGCCATCGCCGGGCCAAAGGTTGCCCTTGCCCGCGGGCCGGGCCATGCTGGCGCGATGTTGACCGCCTCCCCCGATCTCAAGACGCTTTACGATGTCGCCGAATGGGCCATCCGCCTGGGCGCGCTGGCCGTGGTGCCGCTCCGCCGATCGCCGGCGGCGGCGCGCGGGTGGCTGTTGCTGATCTTCTTCCTGCCGATTGTCGGCCTGTTGCTGTTCCTCACCATCGGCAGCCCCAAGTTCCCGCAATGGCGCAAGGAGCGGTTCGCGCGGTTGCGGCCCTATCTGGCGCGGGTGGATCACGATCTGGGCGCGTGCAGCCCCGATCTGGGGGAGCGCGCGCCGATGGCCGCGCTGGCCTGCACGCTGGGGCAGATGCCGGCAACCGGGCAGAACCGGGTGGACCTGATCGACGATTATGACGCGGTGGTGGCGCGGCTGGTGGCCGATATCGATGCTGCGCAGCATTGCGTCCACATCCTCGTCTACATCTTCGCCGACGATGCCGTGGGGCAGGCGGTGGCGGGCGCGCTGGGCCGCGCGGTGCGGCGCGGGGTGGAGTGCCGGGTGATGTTCGATGCCGTGGGCACCCACAAGTGGCGGCGCGGCACCATCGCCCTGCTGGAGCGCGAGGGCGTGGCCATGCGCGAGGCGCTGCCCTTCCGCCTGTGGCGCCGCACCCGCCGCGATATGCGCAACCACCGCAAGCTGTTCGTGATCGACGGGCGGATCGGCTATGCCGGCTCGCAGAACCTCGTCGCCAAGGACTTCCGCCCTGGCGTGGTCAACCGCGAACTGGTGGCGCGCGTCACCGGCCCGGTGGTGACCAGCATGGATGCGATCGTGCGCGGCGACTGGTTCCTCGAAACCGGCGATGACCCCGCCGCGCCGCCGCCGATCCACACCACCGATGGCGGCGCCATTGCCCAACTGCTGCCCAGCGGACCCGACTATCGCATGGAGGGGTTCGAGACACTGCTGATCTGGCAACTGCATCAGGCGCGCGAGCACGTGGTGATGGTGACGCCCTACTTCATCCCGGATGAGGACGTGCTGGGCGCGATGCGCACCGCCGTTGCGCGCGGGGTGACGGTGGACCTCGTCGTCTCCAAGGTGGTCGACCAGTGGTTGGTGAACCTCTCGCAATCCTCGTACTATGACGAGTTGCTGGCGGCCGGGGTGCGGGTCAACCTGTTCCGCGACTATCTGCTCCATGCCAAGAACCTGTGCGTCGACGGGCATCTGGCGGTAGTGGGTTCGTCGAACGTCGATCTGCGCTCTTTCCAGCTCAACATCGAGGCGAGCCTGCTGCTCTATGACGCGGACTCGATCGCGGCGGTGCGGGCGGTGCAGGCCGGGTATCTGGAGAATGCCGATCGGCTGGATCTGGCGCGGTGGCGCGCGCGGCCGTGGTTGCGCAAAATGGCCGAGAACGCGGCACGGCTGGTCAATTCCCTGCTGTAGAGCCGGCCCATGCAGATGGTTCTTGGCAAGTGCCTTCGGTTGCAGGCATAGATGGAGGTGGGCGTAGGGGCGATATAGGCCCCGTCACCGCGACAACAACGCACGCACCAGACGGGCAGACCCGCAAACGGGCATAGCCAAAGAACGAAAAAGGTCGGGAGGGGCCAATAACAACGGAGCACGAGCTCGCAAACAAGCGCCGCAAGGCGTTGGCGCTATGGGTGGCGCGGGAGATCCTGCCGCACGAGGCACGCATCCGCGCGTGGCTGGGGCGGTCGCGACTGCCGCCGGAGGACATCGATGAAGTGGTGCAGGAAGCCTATTGCCGGATCGCGATGCTGGACACGTTCGAGCACATCGATTCGCCGCGCGCCTATTTCTTCTCGATCACCCGCAACCTGCTGCTCCGACGGCTGAAGCGGGGCCGGATCGTGTCGTTCGAAACGATCTCGCAGGTCGAGGAGTGCCATGACCTCACCACCCCCTCGCCCGAGGAGCAGATGGCCATCCGGCTGGCGTGCAACCGGGTGCTGGAGATGATCGCGGCCTTGCCCGAACGGTGCCGGCGCATCGTCGAATTGCGCAAGATCGAGGGATGGTCGCAAAAGGAAATCGCCACGCATCTTGGCATCAGCGAGAAAGCCGTTGAAAAGCAGGTGTGGCTGGGCGTCAAGACCGTGCGGGACAGTTGGCGGCGCCTGCAGGAGCCGGGCGACGCGCGCCCGGCGCGCAAGGTAAGGGGTGAGCGGTGAACCATCGCAGCCAGAATGACGAGATGGCGGCGCAGTGGGTCGCGCGGATGGATGCGGAGACATGGTCTGCGCGTGACGAGGCGGAACTGCAAGCGTGGCTGAGCGCGGATCCGTCGCGCTCCGGGCTGATGCTGGCCACGCAGGCGGCGTGGCTGTCGCTCGATCGTGCGGAGGCCGATGGCGTCGTGGCGGCCGAGGCCGTGCCGGCGCAACGCGGGTTGTGGCATCGGCGCAAGCTGTTGGCAGGGATGGCCGCCTCGGCCGCCGGCATCGGCATTGCCGGGCGCGGGTTGTGGCTGGCCTCGAACGTCGCCTATGCCACCAAGGTCGGCGAGATCCGGCGGGTGCCGCTGGCCGATGGCTCGGTGATGATGATCAATTCCGCCAGCGCGTTGAAAGTGCAGATCGGCAAGCACGCCCGCGAGGTGGAACTGGCCGAGGGCGAGGCCTGGTTCGAGGTGGCCAAGGATGCCAGCCGCCCGTTCATCGTCGGCGCCGGCCGCGCCAAGGCCCAGGCGGTGGGCACCGCGTTCTCCGTCCGCGTTCTGGAAAACGGCACCGAGGTGCAGGTGACCGAGGGCATCGTCGAGGCGTGGTGCGATGACGATCAGGCGGCCAAGCTGCGCCTGGCCGCCGGCGAGCGCGCGCTGATCACGCCCAGCGCGGTGGTGCGCTATGCCACGGCGGATCTGGCCAATGTCGATCGCACGCTGGCCTGGCGCAACGGCATGATCGATCTCAACGGCCGCACGCTGGCCGAGGCGGCGGACGAGTTCAACCGCTATAACGCGCGCCAGATCGTCATCGCCGATCCCAACATCGCCGCAGAACAGTTCGATGGCGTGTTTCGCATCGATGACCCCGATGGCTTCGTCAACGCGGTGAAGAGCAGCCTCGACGTGACGATCAGCAGCGAGGACCCCTCGGTGATCCGTATTCTGGGCAAGACCTGACCCGGCGATACATTTTGCGAAAATAATCGGAAGGAAAATCCCGGGCCGGGTCTCTTTGCTAGCGGGGGCCGAAAACAAACGCGGCCGCCCAGCAAAGGCCGTTAGATCGGGAGGGGTTTGAATGCAGATGTCGTTGATCCGCCGGGCGCTATGTGCGTCCACGGCGATCGTGTGCGCCGCGGCGATGCCGGGTGGCGCGCATGCCGCGCAGGAAGTGCGCCAGTTCGCCATCGACGCGCAGCCGGCGGAAACCGCGGTCAGCCAGATCGGCTATCAGGGCGGCGTGCAGATCATTGCCCAGCGCAAGCTGCTGCGCGATGTGCGCACCAATGCCGTGCGCGGCGCCTTCACCGTTTCAGAGGCGATGAGCCGGCTGTTCGTCGACACCAGCCTTGAGGCGCGCCAGACCGGCCCGAACACCTATGTGGTGGTGGCCAAGCCCGATGCGCTGCGCCCGGCCCGCCATGTCGCCGCGCTGACCGCCGATCCCGCGCCCCAGCCGGCGGCCGCGCCATCGGCCCCCGCCGCCGCGCCGGAGACCGGCACGATCATCGTCACCGGCCTGCGCGCCAGCCTTGACAGCGCGCGCGGCATCAAGCGCAATGCCATGGGCATCGTCGATGCCATCGCCACCAAGGATATCGGCAAGCTGCCCGATGCCAACCTGGCGGAATCGCTGCAACGCGTCAGCGGCGTGTCGATCGACCGCTCGGGCGGCGAAGGCGCGTTCATCACCGTGCGCGGGTTTGGCCCCGAATTCAACACCGTGCTGATGAACGGCCGCCAGCTTGCCACCCCCACCGATCCCAGCCAGGCCTCGGGCCGGGCGTTCTCGTTCGATACCTTGGCCTCGGAACTGGTCTCGGGCGTCGAGATCTACAAAAGCTCGACCGCGCGGCTGCAATCGGGCGGCGTCGGCTCGACCGTGGACATCCGGACGGCGCGCCCTTTCGACTATCACGGGCTGAAGGTCTCGCAGACGGTTGACGTCAACTATGACGGCAACGCCAAGAAGGCCGCCCCCGACGCCTCGTTCCTCGTCTCGGACACGTTCGACGACAACCGCTTTGGCGTGTTGCTGACGGGCAGCTATCAGCACCGTTATGACAAGCTGAATACCGCCGGCGTCGATGGCTGGCTGGTCAACCCGGCGGTGCCGGCATCGCAGATCAACGGCGGCAAGGGCACGGTCAGCGCCTCGAACCCGCAGGGCAACCTGTTCGTGCCGCAGGACTTCGGCGCGATGGTCAACCGCGAGAACCGCGAGCGCATCGGCGGCACGCTGGTGCTGCAATATCGCCCCACGCCCGACGTGACGATCACCGCCGACGCGCTCTACACCAAGTTCACCGACACCAGCGACGCGCGCTCCTATGGCCACTGGTTCACCGCCAGCAACCTGACCAACGTCACCACCGATGCCAACGGCACCGTCACCGACATGACCCAGGCCAGCGGCATCGCCAGCGACTTTCACGACAAGAGCTATAGCAAGCACACCAACACCCGCGAGTTCGGCCTGAACGTCGACTGGGATATTTCGTCGCACGTGAAGGCGGTGTTCGATTTCACCCACTCGCTGGCGCACGAGGACCCCGATGGCGGCACCGAGAGCGAGCTGACGCTGCTGGGTTACCTGACCGGTTCGGCGCGGTTCCAGTCGAACAGCAACATCATCCCGATGGTGGGTGAGACGCTGCCGACTTATGCCAATCCGGCGTCCTCGTGCGGCACCACGCCGACCAACTCGGGCGTGGCGGCCAGCAACCCGGTGCAGGGCGCCGGCGAGAACCTGTGCCAGCACGTCATGCTGCTGCGCGGCTATGGCGTCAGCGATCAGGTCAATCAGGCCCGTGCGGACTTCACCTACAAAAGCGATGAATCCGAAGGGCTGATCCGCGCCAACTGGGGGCTTTATGGCTCGCAGGATCGCAAGGACACCGCGCTCTACTCGAACGATGGCGGATCGGGCTGCACCACCTGCGGGTACAACATCCCGGCGCCGTCCAATGTGGCGATCTCGGTGTTCAACGCGGGATCGGGCTATCTCTCGGGGGTCAGCGGGGCCAACACCATCCCCACCCAGTGGCTGACCTTCAGTGGATCGCAACTGTTCAACGCCATCACCGCGCAGCAGCAGGCGACCAACCCCGGCTTCACCTTCGCCCCGCCGCAAGTCAACGACACCATCGTCAAGGAGCGCGTGCTGGGCGGCTATCTGGAGACCGAGTTCAAGGGCCAGGTGGCCGGCAAGCCGCTGACCATCGTTGCCGGCGTGCGGCTGGAGCAGACCAGCACCAACGTCAACGGCCTTGCCACCGCCTATACCGCGCTGGTCAAGCTGGCCAACGACCAGACGCAGTATGGGTCGACCTCGTCGGGCCACACGCGGACGATCGGGACCAACAACTACCTCGATATCCTGCCCAACATCGCGCTGCGCTGGGATCTCTCCGATCGCCTGACCGCGCGGTTCGCCGCATCGCAGACGATCACCCGGCCGACACTGGAGGAACTCTCGCCGGTGACGACGCTGGAAACGCTGCGCCCCGGCAACTTTGCCGCCAGCGCGGGGAACCCCAACCTCAAGCCGTTCAAGTCCAGCAACCTCGACGTTTCATTCGAGTACTATTACAAGCCGGCGAGCTATATCTCGGTGGGTGGCTATCTGAAGCAGGTCAGCAACTTCATCGTGCTGAACCAGACCACCGGGACGGTCAGCGGCGTCAATGGCGCGCTGCTCGATCCGGCCACGGGCACCCCGGCGCAGTTCACCATCACCGCGCCGCAGAACGGCCAGGATGCCACCGTGACCGGCATCGAGGCCGCCTGGCAGAACACCTTTGGCGAAACCGGCTTTGGTGTTCAGTTGACGGGAACGCTGGTCGGTTCCAACCGGCACCTGAACCCGCAGGATCCGGCCAACGGCTTCGCGCTGACCGGGCTGTCGAACTCGGCCAACGCGGTGGTGTTCTATGACAAGCACGGACTGGAGGCACGGTTGGCCTACAACTGGCGCAGCCACTTCCTCCAGTACCTCGCGCCGCCGCCGCTGAACGGCGCGGGTCAGGCGGTGACCCAGGTGCGCGCCTATTCGCAGATCGACGCGAGCCTGGGCTATCACTTCAACAAGCACTGGTCGGTGTTCCTCGAAGGGGCCAACCTCACCGATTCCAAGCTGTTGAAGTATGCGTATTACACCAACCAGTTCCTCTATGCCGAGGACAGCGGCCGGCGCTTCAAGCTGGGCGCGCGGGTCAACTTCTGATCCGGGCGATCCGCCTGAGGTGACGTGCATCGGCCCGGCCCCCTTCCCAAGGGGCCGGGCCTTTGCGCCTCGGCGGCATGTGATAAGATCAAACGGGACAAGAGGACCGGCATGGAGCGGATGATCAATTCGGTGTGCGTTGTCGGCGGTGGCTCGGCCGGGTGGCTGACCGCCGCGCTGATCGCCGCGCGCCATCGCCAACCCGATGGCGGCGGCCTCACGGTGACGCTGGTCGAGAGCACGCAGATCGGCATCGTCGGCGTGGGCGAGGGCACCTGGCCCACGATGCGCAATACCATGCGCAAGATCGGCGTGTCCGAAACCGACCTGATCCGCGCGTGCAACGCCTCGTTCAAGCAGGGGGCCAAGTTTGCCCGCTGGCGCACCGGGGCAGACGACGATTTCTATTACCACCCGCTGGTCCTGCCCGAGGGGTTTCCGCAGGTCGATCTGGCGCCGCACTGGAATGCGATCGCGGCGGGGCATCCCGAGGCGCCCTCGTTCTCTGACGCGGTGTGTTTTCAGGAATTTCTCTGCGAGAACGACCTTGCGCCCAAGCTGATGACCTCGCCCGAATATGGCGGGATCGCGAATTATGCCTATCACCTCGATGCGGTGAAGTTGGGGCAGTTCCTACGCGAGCATTGCACCGGCAAGCTGGGCGTGCGCCACATCGATGACGACATCGTAGCGGTGCAACAGGCCGAGGATGGCGACATCACCGCCGTTGTGGGCACCAAATCCGGGCCGATCACCGCCGACCTGTTCGTCGATTGCAGCGGCTTTCGCTCGCGCCTGCTGGGGCAGGCGTTGGGGGTGCCGTTCATCGATTGCAACGACGTGCTGTTCATCGATCGGGCGCTGGCGGTGCAGGTGCCTTATGAGGAGGCCAATGCGCCGATCGTCTCGCACACCCTATCCACCGGGCAGAAGCATGGGTGGATATGGGACATCGGGCTGCAGAACCGGCGCGGGGTGGGCTATGTCTATTCGAGCCGCCATGCCGGGTCCGAACCGGTGGAGGCGGAACTGGCCGCCTATATCGGGCCGGGGTTCGACAAATTGCCGGTGCGCGAGATCACCATCCGCTCGGGCCACCGCGAGGTGTTCTGGCAGAACAACTGCGTGGCGGTGGGGTTGTCCGCAGGCTTCCTCGAACCGCTGGAGGCCTCGGCGCTGGTGCTGATCGAACTCTCGGCGGATTACATCGCCAATGCCATGCCGGGCACCCGCAGCGGCATGGACGTGGTGGCGCGCCGCTTCAACGAGATGACGCGCTATCGCTGGGCGCGGATCATCGAGTTTCTGAAGCTGCACTATGTCCTGACCGAGCGGAACGACACCGCATTTTGGCGCGACAACCGCGATCCGGCGACCATCCCCGAGGCGTTGCAGGAGCAACTCGAACTGTGGCGCTATGCCGCGCCGGGCGAGCACGATTTCACCAGCGCACACGAGATGTTCCCCGCCGCCAGCTATCAGTACGTGCTCTATGGCATGGGGTTTCGCATGGACCCGCGCGCCCATGCCCGGACGCTGCGCGATCGCGATGCCGCCACAGCCGCATTCCAGCGCAATGCCGCCACCAAGCGCAAGCTGGCCGGGATGATGCCCACCAACCGCAGCCTGCTGAACAAGCTGGCCGAATTTCGCTTCCAACCGGTCTGAGAGGGGATCGCATGAACTGGGTGCAACTGACGCGCGCCGCGCATGCCGGGCTGCGTGTCGATCCGGCGTTGGCGCTCTCGGCCTGTGCCACGGTGCATATGGTGCCGCTGACCTATGGCGAGATCCGGCGGGTGGCCTCGGATTTCCCTGTGGTGCTGGCCAAGGATGCCGAGACCGGGCAGTTCTATCCGGCGGCGCTGCTGGGGCTGGAGCCGCACGAGAACCTCTATTGGAATGGCGCGCGGCTGGCGGCGGAGCATGTGCCATTGAACCTCGCGCGGTTGCCATTTGGCCTGGGTGGGGCGGATCTGGCGGCGGCGGTGATCTGCGTCGATCTCGATAGTCCGGGGATCGTGGCCGAGGGCGGCGCGCCGATTGTCGAGGCCGATGGGCGCGAGAGCCCCTATTTCGCCGGGGTGCAGGCGACGTTGGGCGAACTGGCGGGGCAAGTGGCGCCGACGCGGGGGTTCATCGAGGCGGCGGTGCAGGCGCGGCTGGTGGTGCCGATCCGGCTGGACATCGCCTTCGACAACGGCAGCAAGGCCGAGCTGGCAGGGCTCTATGCCATCGATGAGGCGGCTTTGCTGCGCGAGATCGCCGGCATCGACACCGAAACCGCGATGGTGCTGGCGGCGATGGCGCTGTCGATCGATCGCATCGGCGCGCTGGTGCGGCGCAAGAACGCGCGGCTGGCCGACGAGGCGGCCTGGTTCGGAGCCGATGCGTGATCATCCACGCGGCCCAGGCCATGGGCCGCGAGCGCGTGGCGCTGACGCTGGTCGATGACGCCCATCCGGCGCCGGAGCAGTTGATCGCAGCCGCACGGGACCGCTCGTTTCGGTGCGATGGCGCCGATTTCTATCCCGGCGCGCGGATCGATGCGCCCGCCGATTATGCGGCATGGCTGGAGACGGTGCTGGCGGCGGTGCTGGGCGGTGGGGCGAGGGTCCGCCGCTGCACCTTCGCGATCGCCACGACGCCGCCGGCCGATCTGGTCCCCCTGCAACGCATCCCGCATTTCGATGACCCCGATCCGGCGATGATCGCGATCGTCCATTACCTGTGCGATGCGCCCCATCGCGGCACCCAGTTCTATCGCCATCGCGCCACCGGCTATGAAACGATCGACGCCGCGCGCAAACCGGCCTGGCGGCAGGCGCTGGTGCAGGATCGGCTGCGCCACGGCTTGCCCGATGCCGGATATGCGGCGGGCGATACCGCCACGTTCACGCGGATCGGTGCGGCCGAGTTGAGGTTCAACCGGCTGGCGATCTATCCCGCCAACAGCCTCCATGCCGGTGACATCGGCGAATCCTGGAGCAACCATGATCCGGGCGAGGCGCGGCTGACGGTCACCTCGCTGGCTGGTGTCGGGCCGTGCTGAGATCGGGATCGGTGCGGCGTGGCACGAATTGCAACAGCACCGCCGCGCCCAATGCGCCGCCGGCCATGATCGTAGCCACCGCCGCAAAGCCAAAGTCCGCCGCGAACAGATAGCCGGCCACGATCGGCCCCAGCGCCGCGCCCATCCGCCCGATGCCGATCACCAACCCGGTGCCGCCGCTGCGCAAGGCGGTGGGAAACGTCGTTGCGATCAGGGCATAGAGCCCGACGATCGCGCCATTGGTGCAGAACCCGCCCAGCGCCACCGCCCAGGACAGCGTCGCCAGCGAACCGTGAATCTGGCCGAACGCCGCCACCGTCACCCCCGCCGCCACCAGATAGAGCGTGATCAGCCGGCGCAGATCGACCCGCAGGCTGAGCGCGGAAAAGGCAAGGCCCCCGGCGAGCCCGCCGACATTGGCCCAGACCAGCACCCCCGCCGCCTGCGCCGGCGACCAGCCCATGTCGGCGACGATCTTGGGCGTCCATTTGAGGATGAAGTAGAACGTCAGCACATGCAGGAAATAGGCAAGGATCAGCAACACCGTCGTGCGGCGCAGGGCCGGTGCGAACAGCTCCGCCAGACCGGGGCGCGGGCCGGCCGCCACGGGGGGCAACCGGTCCAGCGGGGCCTCGCCCAGCCTGGCCAGCGCCGCGTTGAGCCGGGCCAACGCCCCCGGCCGGGCGCGGCCGATCCCCGCGCCGATCGGCTCGGGCAGCCCCATCCACGCCAGCGGCAGCAGCATCAGGCTCATCCCCAGCCCCAGCCCGAACACCGACCGCCAGGTGCCCGATGCCAGCAAGTGCCCGACAAACGCCCCACCGACGATCGCCCCCAGCGGATAGCCCGCCGCCATCACCGCCACGGCGGCGCTGCGCCAGCGATCGTTGGCATATTCGGCCACCAGCGCGTTGGTGACGGCCAGCATCCCGCCGATCCCCAGCCCGGTGAGCAAGCGGCACCCGGCCAGTTGCGTCAACGACCCGACCCGCATGGTCAGCCCCATGCCCAGCGCCATCACCATCAGGCAGCCGATCGCCGTGGTCCGCCGCCCGATCCGGTCCGCCACCTGGCCCAGCACGATCGATCCGGTCGCCATGCCAATGAGTTCATACGACAGCACGAAGCCGAGCGCCGCCTTGCCCACCGCCCACTCGCGCGCGATGCCCGGCGCGGCAAAGCTGATCGAGAGCACATCGAACCCATCGAGCGCATTGAGCGCCACGCACAGGGCGATCGCGATCACCTGCCACCGCCGCATCGGCGCGGCGGCAAGGCGGGCGAGCAGGGCGGCGAGGTCTGACGGGGCGGCTTCGGGCGTGGCGGCTTCGGACGTGGCGGGGGGCATCGGGTGGTCTTTCCGGTCGGGGGGATCAGTCGCGGCGCGGCGCGACGCAAACGAAGCTGTCGCTGGCGTCGATATCGCCATGGCCTTTGTAGCGCGCGTAGGTGGGCCAGGCGCACAAGGGGCGCTGGCGCTGCGGCCATGGGGTCTGTGCGTTGGCGTGGGCGGGGATGGCATCGGGCGCGTGGCCGCGCTCCACCCAGTCCTCCAGCGCGGCCAGCGCGTCGTACTGATCGGTGGCATTGCCGCCGCCGCAATGGTTCATCCCCGGCACCGGGAACACCCGCGCGAAATCGGCGGCATGGCCCCGCGCCTTGCGATCGACCTCCTGCCACCAGGCAAGGGTATCGTGGATCGAGAACACCGGATCGGCCACGCCATGCGGCACGATCAGCTTGCCCCCGCGCGCGGCAAAGGCCGACAGATCGGCGGAATGCGCCGAAACGTCCTGCCACGGAGATGAGGTAAATCCGTCACCGGTGGCATAGATTCGCTTGCCGTCGACCGGCACATCGAATGCCCGTTGCGCGTCGAGCAGGCCCTGCGGGTCGCCGGGGACTTCCTTGGGTGGCACCGTGAACACCGTGAACAGCGATGCCCCGCCCAGCACGACATTCAGCGCCGGCACATGCCCATCGGCCGAGCCGAGCTTCCAGATGCGCCAGCCCGCGCCGGCGATCCCCGGATCCCACGCCCAGTCGGCGTAGACCCGGCTGCCGTCGCGCCAGTGCGCGCCGGCCATGACGTCATAGAGCGCGGCGAGCTTTGCCGGCGCCAGGCACGCGGTCTGTCCCGGATGGCAGACCTTGGCGGCGAGGAACGGGCGCACGCGCGCGGTGGTGCAGGCGGCGGGGTTGCTGACGATGCCGTCCTTCAGCCCGTCGAGCCCGTCGCAGGCCTCGATCACCGCCGCGCCGACCAGCGCGAGATCGCCGTCGGTCAACGCGGTGTGGAGATCGGGGAAGGCCACCTTGCCATCGGGCCCGGCGACCAATCGCGCGAGGCGTTGCACTTCGGCGGCTTCCTCCACGGCGGCGCGGGGCAAGGCGAAGCCCGGCGCGCCGGCGACGATGCCGTTGAAGATATCCGGGTGTTGCTGGGCAAAGACCATGCCTTCCTCGCCGCCCTTCGAGCAGCCGACGAAGTAGGACCGCGCCGGCGCGCGGTGATAGTAAGCGGCGATCACCGCCTTGGCCGCGCGCGCGACCGGCGCCAGCGAGGCGTGGCCATATTCGCTGCGCGCCTGCGGATCGAAGCCGAAGGCGGTGGGCCCGCCCCGCCGCGGATTGCTGTTCAGCGCGTTGGAATGCCCCGAATCCTGGCTGACCACGGCATAGCCGCGCGCCAGTGCCGGCGGAAACCCCGTCGGCCCCGATGCGATGCGGCCATAGGCATCGCCGATCTCGCCATTCGATCCGCCGCCACCCTGGAAGAAGAACTTGCCGTTCCATCCCTCGGGCAGGCGCATGTGGAAACGGATGGCATAGTCCTGACCATCGACGCCCTTGTGCGCGTGCATGATGCCAAAGACCTCGCAATGCGCGGGCAGCGCAAAGCCGAAGACAGTGCCGGCCGGCACAGTGGCGGCACGCTCGATGCGGGTGCCGGGCTCGGGCCAGGCGACCGGCAAGGCGGCCGAACACACATCGCTTGCCGGCGCGGTTTGCGCCACCGACGCCTGTGCCTGCGCCACATGTGCCACGCCCAGCGCCGATCCGGCGCACGCCAGCAACCACAGGGATTTGCGCAAAGTCATCGGTGCCTCACCTCCGTCTCACCATGAATGGCCGGTGGCGCGTGGGCCCCGGTGTTGGCTGCTTGGTAACGCAGGTTGGGGGCTTGCGTCGAGTCAAATGTTATGTCACATAACATGTACCAAGCCGTTCAATACGGCCGAATGGAGGAGAGGACATGACCAAGGCTTTCGAGAACACGCGTCTGCTGTGCCGGTTGTTGCTGGCAGGATCGATGCTGGCCACCGCGCAGGCCCATGCCGCCGATGCGCCGGCCGCCCCCCCCGCCGCGGATAATGCGCCTGAAACCAAGGACATCGTCGTCACCGCCCAGCGCCGGCGCGAGAGCGTGCAGAACATCAGCATCGCGGTCACCGCGCTCTCGGGCGATGCCCTGGCGGAAAAGCAGGTGGCGCGGATGCTCGATCTGCAGAACGCGGCGCCGGGGCTGTCGATCGTCAAGTCCGGGCTGACCGAATCGATCAATATTCGCGGCATCGGATTGGCCTCGGGCTCGCCACAGGTGACCAACGGCGTCTCGACCTACCTTGATGGCGTATTCCAGCCACCGATCGTCTCGACCTCGCAGTTCTACGATGTCGCCGGGGTCGAAGTTCTGCGCGGGCCGCAGGGGACGCTGGTCGGCGCCAACTCGACCGGCGGCGCGATCTACATCAATTCGGCCAAGCCGGAGCTGGGCAAGTTCGGTGGTAATGCCACGGTTGGTTATGGCAACTATGCCAACCTCTCGGCGAATGCGGCGGTCAACAT
>Ga0302202_10000598_pt1 | contig 47386 bp, 44 predicted proteins | sample II_Bog_N3_3_FD_194579 | JGI IMG/M metagenome (GOLD analysis project Ga0302202, IMG submission 194579) | Peat permafrost microbial communities from Stordalen Mire near Abisko, Sweden - II_Bog_N3_3 | ecosystem: Environmental > Terrestrial > Soil > Wetlands > Peat | place: Sweden: Abisko...
CGTGGGCACTGTGGTCGTCGTCGTCGGCACCGTGGTCGTCGTTGTCGGCTCCGTGGTCGTCGTCGTCGGCACTGTGGTCGTCGTCGTCGGCACCGTGGTCGTCGTTGTTGTTGTCGTTGTCACAGGGGTTACCGAGTTCGAACTAGTAGAAGATCCAGTCCCGACCGCATTGACCGCCGCGACGCTGAAGGTATACGTGACGCCGTTGGTAAGGCCTTTCACCGTGTCACTGGTGACGTTGGCCAGATTGATCCGCGAACCTCGAGAGAACGTGATGACGTAGCCGGTGATCGCGCTTCCGCCATTCGAACTTGGCGCGTTCCATGTCAGTGCGACTGCGGCGTTGCCCGCCGTCGCGTTCACGTGCGTGGGCGAGCCTGGCACAGTCCCGCGAGTTGGTCGGCTCGAACCGAGAGCACTCGACGGTGACGTACCGGAGTCGGTGGGCGACGCGGCGCCGGCGTTTGCCCAGGCCGCCACCGGCGCAAACATAAGAATCACCAACGCTGCCGCGGTAACCGTCTTACCCGTCACGAATCTGGCCGTTCGACCATGACGAACGCCGAGCACCGCATCAGTACGACGGATACGGACTCTCAACGACATATCGCCCTCGCAGTCACGGCGAGCGTTAACTCACCATGTAGCCGTGCCGGTAACGATGCCCGACAGTGATGCCGTCAACCGCCATGAATATCAGCGATCCTACGTCGATTTCGAGCGCGACTCTGGTTGGATCGAGCAGATTCTGACCCGGCAATCAAGCGTCGAAGCCCTCGGGAGGGGTCTAAAGAAATCCGATTCTCGAAAGTGGCCATATCCGGAAGAAGGCTTTGCCGATGATGTCCGAACGCGGCACGGGGCCCCAGAACCGACTGTCACAGGAGTTGGCGCGATTGTCACCCATCACGAAGTACTGATTGGCCTTGAGGGTTATCTTCGTGATCGGCGGATTGAGGGTCGGCCAGTACGTCCAGGGCTCCTTCAACGGTTTGCCGTCTACGTACACGACGTTGCCCTTCGAGGTGAGGGTCTGACCCGGTGTCCCGATCACCCGCTTCACCAGGTCGGTGTAGCTCCCGTCGTCGCAGTGCTCCGCTGGCGGGGCCTTGAACACGATGATGTCGCCCGGATTGATGGTCCCAAATCGAACGCTGAGCTTGTTGACCAGTATTCGATCGCCCACGTGAAGCGTCGGCTCCATTGATCCGGAGGGAATGAAGAACGTCTGGACCGCGTACAGGCGGACCAGGAACGACGCGAAGACGGCGATGAGTATGATCACGCCCCACTCGAAGATGACCCTTCGTCGCCGTTTATTCACCGATCAGTGCACTTTTGACGTGGACGTCACCGATGACGTCAAAAAAAGGGTACGGAGCCGAAGCGACATCATTCAAGGCTAGCGATGCACCCAGGACCGAGAAATGGCACCCGCAGGACCTTGCGCCTCAACTGACGTGAGGTCTTCATCCGAGCAAAAAATCAAGCGTCCCGTTTTTCCAACATTGACGCGCCAATTGCGAGCAGTACCACGGCGTAGACGCAGATAATAAACAGGCCGACCCACGGTGAGAACGCCCCAAAGTCTTGACCCTTCGTCGTGAGCATGTCGACCCCGATTCGATCCGGCATGAACTTGCGAATGTCCTGCGCCAACTGGCTCGGCAGAGCCGCGGTGATGATAGGAAGGACCAAGAGCACGGCCACGAACGCACTGATCGCACCCGCCGTGTGACGGATGATCGTCCCCATCCCCATGGCGAGAAGTCCCAGGGCGCAGACGAAAAGGCCACCCCCGAAAACCGCGCGAAAAGCGCCGGGACTCGAGAGCGTCGCGTGCGTGGCCGGCGAGGACAGGAGGAACTGCCCGAGGAAGAAGGCCACGAACGACGTCACTTCGGCGACGACGAACGACAACACTCCAAAGACGACGATCTTGGCCCCGAAGACCCTTGACCGATTCGGAGCGGCCGAGAACGTGGCACGAATCGTGCCGGTGGTGTATTCGGCGCTGATCACGAGTACGCCGAGTATGCCGATTGCGAACTGAGCGAATAAGAGGCCAACGAGACTACTTTGCGTCGGGTCAAAGCTCACACGCGATCCGAGGTTCATACTGGACCAGTGCGAGCTCGTCAACGTCGTGACGAGGGCGCCAATGCCGATGCCCAGCACGATCGTCACACCAATCGTCCACATCGTCGAGCGAACGGTCTTTATCTTCGTCCACTCGGAGCGGACGAGATCGAAGAAGCCGTAACGGCCCGGAGGCAACACCCTCTCCATCGCCGCGGGAGGATTGGTCAAGGTGCTCACGACTTGGCTCCCGTCGAGTTGGTCGGACCGGCTGTCGTCGTCCCGTGGTATTCAATGCTGTCTTCGGTTAGTTCCATGAAGGCCTCTTCGAGGGAAGCCGATTGTGGTGCGAGTTCGTGCAAGACCACCGGAATCTTGGCCGCCAACTCTCCGATGGCCACTTCGTTGGCTCCCCGAATCGAAAGTGAGCCGTCGTCTTCAAGGGCAACGACCGCACCTTGTTGTTCGAGGGCAACCTTCAACTTCGCGGCCTCGGGCGAGCGAACGCGCACGAAGTTCTCGGTGCTCTGAGCGAGCAGATCCTCGATCGAGGTCTGGGAGATCAATCTCCCTCTTCCGATGATCACGACCTCATCGGCGGTGAGGGCCATCTCGCTCATGAGGTGACTCGAGACGAACACCGTGCGCCCTTCGCGCGCCAGACCCTTCAGCAGATTGCGCACCCACCGAATACCGTCGGGGTCGAGGCCGTTCACCGGTTCGTCGAAGAGCAATATTTCCGGATCACCGAGCAGCGCCGCCGCGATACCGAGACGCTGACCCATCCCCAGCGAAAACTTCCCGGCCCGCTTGCCCGCCACCGCGGTCAACCCAACGAGTTCGAGCAGCTGATCCACGCGGTCATTCGAAATGTGATTCGTCTGCGCGAGCATCGTCAGGTGTGCGCGCGCGCTACGCCCCGGGTGAATGGCTTTGGCTTCGAGCAGCGCACCGACTTCGCGAAGGGGCCACTGCAGATTCTTGAAGTGTTTGCCCTTCACCGTGACGTCGCCCGCGGTCGGCGTATCCAGGCCCATGATCATACGCATCGTCGTCGATTTTCCCGAACCGTTCGGTCCGAGAAAGCCCGTGACGACGCCCGGGCGAACGGTGAAGCTCAACTGCTCGACGGCGCGCTTGTCGCCGTAGTGCTTCGTCAGCCCCTTGGCTTCGATCATCGGTTCTCTCCCGTCGGGGCCGCGACAGTTGCGTCCACCCCTTAACTTACGACAGTCGTGGAAATTACAGATCAGTCGGAACCCTTAGGACTCGTGCACACGGACCCTAAGTCTCAGGGTTTTCCCCCAGATCGCCGCACTCATTCACGGAGATTCCACTCTCCGAGGACCGTGGGGCGCCGTCGAGAGTACGTCGCGTCGAATCCGATGGAGACGGTCAGGGCGTGAAACTCTCGTCGTTCGACGTCCCCGCGTCGACGAATCGTCGAAGGGCTGTGATGTAACGACGCGTAATTGAACGTTGGACCGCCCGCCCGAATGGCCCGGCCAATCGGGTCAGCACGTCGACCGGCTTCGAGAATGCGCTCACCGCGAAGTACGTCGCGTCGTCGCGTCGTTCGACGACGAAGCTCTCCTCGCCACATTCGGGGTGACCCGGCAGTGTGCCGTATGAGAACCCGAAGGAGTTCGGCTCTTTGAACACGGCCACGATCCGACACGGCGCCACCATCTGCATCGGTCCGATCGACGTCACCACGATCACCGTCGCGTCGGGCGCCACGGCGTCGCGCGGGTACACGTGGAGCCCGGCGCCCTCGTGGGCGACCCAGGTACGAAGACCGGTGACTGCTTGGTCGAAGGCGTTCGCGTCGCCGATTCGTTCTCTCATCCGCACGTGGTGATAACCGGACTGAGCCACGTCATTGCGAGAGGCACCGACGTCGGCGTACGAGGGTGACGCCAGACGAGCCTTCGCCAGCAGCGCGTCCAGCTGGGTAGGTCCGAGTCGGCGCAGCGAGATCACTACAACGTGCTACCAGACCACGCCCGAGCGCCGGGATTGGGTGCTCGAGAGCGACACGTCGACGACTGGCCCATACGCCGGAGGAATCCTCGGTATCGATTGGCGAGATGTGCGGGATTTGCACGTTGTCGAGGGCGTACGGCCGGGAGTGCCCTTACTAGGAGGGAGTCGCAGTGATGCCTAAGATTGGCGAGGCACTCGAAAGTGGGCCGGTAACAAGGAGAGTGCGTGACGGCTGTGGAGAGTTCAACAAAGGTTGTGCTGGGCGGCACCCGTGGAGGACCGGAAGAACCGACTCTCCGACAGGACCGCTGGTGGCTCCAGCCGTTCATCATCGTATTCATTCTCACCATCTTCATCGTCTATTCGACGTGGGCCGCTTTCCAGAACCGTTACTACTTTGTCGGTGCCAGCATGGGTCGCGACCTCATCAGCCCGTTCTATTCGCCCTGCATCGGCGGTCTCTGCGTGCCCGGAGCGAAGGCGGGGTTCACCCTCAACTGGTTCCGGCTCTCGCCGGCGTTGCTGATCCTGATCTTCCCGCTGGGCTTTCGCTTCACGTGTTATTACTATCGACGTAGTTACTACCGCGCGTTCTGGTGGTCGCCCCCGGCCTGCGCGGTGAGTGACGCCCACGGCAAGTACAGCGGCGAAACTAGGTTCCCCCTGGTCATGCAGAACCTCCACCGTTACTTCTTCTACGCCGGTCTCGTCTTCAACGTGCTCTTGACCATCGACGCCGTCGAGGCCTTCCGCGAACCGGGAATCGGGTGGGGCGTCAGCGTCGGCACGGTCGTGCTGTGCGTGAACGCCGTCCTGCTCTGGATGTACTCACTCAGTTGCCACGCCTGTCGCCACCTTGTCGGCGGCCACGTCAAGAGCTTCAAAGCCCATCCCATCCGGTACCGATTCTGGAAGATCGTGTCGCCACTCAACGCGAAGCACATGAACCTCGCGTGGGCCTCACTCCTCTTCGTCGGCTTCACTGATGTCTACGTGCGTCTCGTGGCTTCCGGCGCACTCACCGACTACAAGATCTTCTAGAAGGACAACAAGTGACCGACTCCCCCTACGAACACCACGTCTACGACGTGCTCATCATCGGTGCCGGTGGCGCCGGACTACGCGCCGCCATCGAAGCTCAGCAACGGGGCCTCAAGGTCGGCATCATCACCAAGTCATTGCTCGGCAAAGCGCACACCGTCATGGCCGAAGGCGGCATGGCCGCGGCCATGGGCAACGTCTCTGAAGAGGACAACTGGATGGTGCATTTTCGTGACACCATGCGCGGCGGCAAGTACCTCAACAACAACCGCATGGCCGAACTGCACGCGAAGGAGTCACCGGACCGCGTCTGGGAGCTCGAGCAATGGGGCGCGCTCTTCGACCGGACCAAGGACGGCAAGATCCTCCAGCGCGACTTCGGCGGTCACCGTTACGCCCGTCTCGCCCACGTCGGGGACCGCACCGGCTTAGAGCTGATCCGTACGCTGCAGCAAAAAGTCGTCTCCATGGGCACCGACGTCTTCATGGAGTGCAAGGTCTTGAAGCTCGTCCACGACGACGGTGGTCGAATCGCCGGGTGTGTCGCCTACTGGAGGGCGACGGGTGAGTTCGTCACCTTCGAAGCCAAGGCCGTCATCATCGCCACCGGCGGCGTCGGCAGGTCCTGGAAGTTCACGTCGAACTCCTGGGAGGGCACCGGCGACGGTCACGCCATGGCGTTGTGGGCCGGCGCGAAGTTGATCGACATGGAGTGCATCCAGTTCCACCCCACGGGCATGGTCTGGCCACTCAGCGTTCGCGGTCTCCTCGTCACCGAGGGCGTTCGAGGTGACGGCGGAGTGCTGCGCAACTCCGAAGGCAAACGCTTCATGTTCAACTACGTCCCCGAGATGTTCCGCGCCGAGACCGCCGAGACCGAAGAAGAGGGCGACAAGTGGTACGACGACCACGCCGCCGGTCGTCGCCCGCCGGAGTTGTTGCCGCGCGACGAAGTGGCGCGCGCGATCAATACTGAGGTGAAGGCCGGTCGAGGTACCCCCCACGGCGGGGTCTACCTCGACATCGCCTCGCGCCGCACACCGGAGTTCATCCGTCGCCGCCTGCCCTCGATGTACCACCAGTTCATGGAACTGGCCGGCGTCGACATCACGCGCGAGTCCATGGAGATCGGTCCGACTTGCCACTACATCATGGGCGGCGTCCAGGTCATCGCCGACACTGCCGCCACGATGGTGCCGGGTCTCTTCGCCGCCGGCGAAGCGGCCGGCGGGATGCACGGCGCGAACCGACTCGGGGGCAACTCCTTGAGCGACCTCGTGGTCTTTGGACGTCGCGCCGGCATGGGCGCGGCGGAGTACATCGAGGCCGGCAACGTCGCGACGTCCTTCAACTTAGAACAGGCCGAGGCTGCGGTGAAAGAGGCCCTGGAGCCCTTCGACCGCGAGGACGGCGAGAACCCGTACACGATCCAGCACGACCTCCAAGAGATGATGCAGACGCTCGTCGGCATCATCCGCACCGGACCGGAGTTGGAGGAAGCGAAGCTGAAACTCGACGAGTTCACCGAGCGGGTCAAGAACATCGCGGTCAAGGGCGGGCGGGCCTACAACCCCGGCTGGAACTTGGCGACCGATCTGCCGTCGATGCTCACCGTCTCTCGTTCGACGGCACTCGCGGCGAGCTTGCGCAAGGAGTCGCGCGGCGGTCACACCCGCGAGGACTACCCGAATCCCGACCCCGAGTTCGCGAAATTCAACTTCGCGATCTCGAGCGACGGGGGCAACTGGGACAGCCCGATCTCGGCCGCCGAATCACCGCTGCTGCCGATGCCCGAGGAACTGAAGGCCCTACTCGAGGAGGCCCACTGATGGCTGACGTGACGATGCGAATCTGGCGCGGCGACGCGACGGGCGGCGACTTCGAGAACTACACGATCTCTCAGAACGAGGGCGAAGTCGTCCTCGACGTCGTTCACCGCATTCAGGCGACCGAAGCGCCGGACTTGGCCTGTCGATGGAACTGCAAGGCGGGCAAGTGCGGTTCGTGCTCGGTGGAGATCAACGGTAAGCCGCGTCTCATGTGCATGACGCGCATGGACCAACTGCCCGAGGGTCCGGTGACCGTGACGCCGATGAAGACGTTCCCTATTATCCGCGACCTCGTGACCGACGTCTCTTTCAACTTCGAGATGGCCAAGCGCGTTCCCGCGCTCCTGCCGCCGCCGTTGCCCGAAGGCGGTTACCGCATGTTCCAGCAAGACGTCGATCGCGGCCAGGAGTTCCGCAAGTGCATCGAGTGCTTCATGTGCCAAGACGTCTGTCACGTCATCCGCGATCATGAAGAGAACAAGGTGAACTACGCCGGACCGCGATTCTTCATCCGCTACGCCGAGCTCGAGATGCATCCCCTCGACACCAACGACCGTCGCGAACTGCTGAAAGAGGAGATGGGACTCGGCTACTGCAACATCACCAAGTGCTGTACCGAGGTCTGCCCCGAACACATTCACATCACCGACAACGCGATCATCCCGCTGAAGGAGCGTCTTGTCGACGCCGACTACGACCCGATCGCGTGGTTAGGGCGAACGATTCGCCGACGCACCAAGAAGACGGCCGCCGAAGCCAACGTGCAGCCCGCTCCCTAGTACGTGGCGGATTTTCTCTCGACCGAGTGGTTCCAGGAACTCAACGAATCGCTGGAGAACGCCGAACCGGTTCCCTTGGAACGTGACGCCCCAGCGGTGCGCGTCGTGATCGAGTTTCCCGACGCACCGAGCAACGGACCCCACGCGATCACGTTCTCGATCGGCGCCGAAGGCGCTCGCGTCGAAGCGGGCGACCATCTGGCGGCCGACGCGATCGTGCAGCTCACCTTCGCGGACGCCTCGGCACTGACCAGTGGCGATATCGACAGCGCGTCGGCACTGCGCGACGGTCGGATCAAGGTGCGCGGCGACATCAACTCAATCGTCCCACTGCTCAGTTGGCTCCAACGAGCTCACCCGAGTACCAGCTAAGTTCTCGCGATGGAACTGCCGCTTCACGAGAACGACCTCGCTGAACCCGGGGTCCTCGAAGCGCACATGCTCCATCAAGACGGCGCCGAGATACCGGCAGTGGCCGTGCTGTGCTTCTTCAACGAGTTGCTCGACGAATTGGCGGCCGAAGGTGTCCTCGAGACCAGGTACGTGTTGCGAAGCGAGATCGGTCGCAATCCGATCTATCAGTACCTCACCGACGAGGGGCCCGTCTCGGTAATCCATCCCGGCGTCGGGGCGCCATTGGCCGCCGGCTTCGTCGAAGAGATCGCGTCACTCGGGGTGAGCACGCTCGTCGCCTGCGGCGGCGCAGGCGCGCTGGTCGACCACCTCAACCTCGGTCACGTCATGGTCGTGGCTTCGGCCCTGCGTGACGAGGGAACCAGCTTTCATTACGCCGCGCCGAGTCGCATCATCGACGCCGATCCCCTCGGCGTTCGAATCCTGGGCGAGGTACTGGATGAGCACCACATCGAGCACTTCGTCGGACGCACGTGGACGACCGATGCATTTTTTCGCGAGACGAGGTCGCGCGTCAACCGTCGGATCGCCGAGCACTGTTCGGTCGTTGACATGGAGTCATCGGCGTTCATCGCGGTGGCCAAGTACCGAGGACTGCGATTCGCACAACTCCTCTACGCGGGCGACTCGCTGGCCGGCGAGGAATGGGACGGCCGGTCGTGGTCGGGGGCGCGCAGCGTGCGCGAAGAGCTCTTCCGAGTAAGCGCGATCGCCGCGCGGCGCCTGCACGTCGCGACTCCTCAGTAGTTGGCAGGCTCACGACGCTGCGGCATCGCCGCCTTGACCTGAACAACGTCGACGGGCCAGCCAAGGCCACGACTTGACCACGTCGGCCCGCGGTTCGTTCGGAAGATAGTAGGTCGACGGTAGGTTGGAACTGTCCAGCGACCGAAGGATGCTTATGCAGTTGCGCGTCCTTGCCATCAACGTGTGGAACCTTGCGGGCGATCCTCGGCGAACCGGTTTGCTCAACAGCGCAATACGACGAATCGCTCCGGATCTTGTGGCGTTTGAAGAGGTAGTCCAGACGCCCGAACGCAATCAGCTGGAAGAGCTCCTTCACGGGACTGGACTCCACGGCACTCACCAACTTGACGTCGTGGCGTCAGCTCCTCCCTGGATAGAGCGTTATGGAGGGAGTGCGGTGGCGACTCGTTGGCCGCACCGAGTCGCCGAAGTGATCGATCCTCGACTACCCGACGCGATGGACGTCCCTTGGGCGACGATGGCGGTGACAGTCCCCATCCCCGACGAAGGTGAGTTGCTCTTTATTTCAGCTTCGACGTCGTGGCGTCTCGAAGCCGAATCTGCGCGCGAACGACAGGCCGTCGCGTTGGCGGAACTTGATGCCCGCCATCGGGGTCCTCTCCCGACGATCATCGCCGGCGACTTCAACGCAACACCCGACGCCGCCAGTATCCGCTACCTCACCGGTCGTCAGTCACTCGGTGGCCGTAGCGTCCACTACCACGACGCGTGGGAGGTCGCCGGAGAGGGTCCCGGTTTCACCTGGAACATCGACAACCCCAACGGGCGATCCGAAATGGACGCGATTATCCGCCAGCCCAACCATCGACGCCGAATCGACTACGTCTTTATTGGGTCGTGGTACGCCCACCCGAAAGCTCACTGTTACATCAAGTCCGCGGCGCTGGCCTTTGACCAACCCATTGATGGCGTCTGGGTCAGTGATCACTATGGCGTTTCAGTCGACCTCGATATTGGAATGGAGCCCGATTCGAGTTAGCAGAACCGCGCCATACCGTAGAACAGTTCCTTTACCGTCTAATCCCGGTGCCAATGCATGATTGAACTTCTGTCACGACAAACCGCGAGCGCCGCGCTAGCCGGCTGCAATCTCGGTCATGGAGTTCGTTCCATTGTTGGCAACCCAGATACGTCCCCCGATATACGTGATGGCGTTTGGGGCACTGAAGCCATACTGGGCGCTCGACAGTACCGAAACGAGAGAACCGGACGAGACATTGAACTCAGAGACCGAGTCCCCCGCGCCCACCGTTGCGCCGAGATTCGTGACCCACACGTCTTTGGCGCTCGAGGTGATCGACGTCACGACGTTGAGTCCGTCCTTCTTGCCCTTGATGAGTCGAACGAAGGCGCCTGTTTTGGCGTCGACTTCGGTAAGTGAACTGGATCGCTCGTTCGCCACCCAGACGTGACTTCCGTCTGACCAGATCGCCAGCGGTCCATCAAATCGGTAGTCGGATCCTTTCAAGACCTTCACCAGCGAACCCGGTTCGGCGTTCAGTTCGGCCACGGCGTTCGCCGTACTGTCCACGGCCCACACGTGTGTGGAGTCCGACGTCAACGCGTTGACTTGAGCGATTCCGAGAGAGGAGACTTTTACGTCTTTGATGAAGTTCCCTGTCGTCGCACTCACCTCAGCCAAGGTCGTCCCGCGTAGATTCGAGATCCACACGTCGATGCCGTTCGACGTGATTTGACCCGTGCCGCGCAGCTTGTAGGTCGAACCCTTGATCACCCGCACCAGAGCACCCGTCGTGGCGTTGAGTTCGGTGACCGAGTTGCCGGCGTCGTTGGCCACCCAGACGTGCGTCCAGTCGTCACTCAGTCGCGCCGGGCCGTCGAAGCCGAATTGCGCCTTCTTAAACACATTCAATTTGGCGCCGGTACTGGCGTCGAGCTCGGTCACGGAATTGCCGGCGCTGTTGGCGACCCAGACGTTGGCGCCGTTGGAACCAATGGCGGTCACAGCGTTGAAGCCGTAGGACTTGCCCTGGACGACCTTCACCAACGAACTCGTGGCCGCACTGGCACTCACGGCGCCAAGGAGGCCGCTCAGGGCCAGTGTCAGGGCGATCGTCGCGCGGATTCGAAACTTCATGGGGATCTCTTTCGGGGTGTGAGGAGCCACCGAAATCTTCATCGGTGTGACCCGCCGGATTCACGGAGCCTGCGTCTTTCAATGGTACGACACAGACCATGTCGATTGTCATCGCCGTCGAGCGTGGCCGCGACCTGATTCGGTATCAGTTTTCGTGGGCCCGACCGAGATTAGCCTTAGCCGCATGACGAAATGCGGTGGCTAATGCACGGTTTCGACTCCTTCCTCCATCACGCCTTTGCGTGGACCGGCACGTTCAACGAATCCGGTGGTTGGTACGGCTTCTGGTCCGGCTTCGCGGGCGGATTCGGCATTCTGACGATTGTCATTATCGGGTACAGAAAGATCAACTGTCATACGCAAAAATGTTGGCGAATTGGTCATCACGATCTCGTCGTAAAGCACTCGCCCACCGATCCCGGCACGACGTATAAAGTTTGTCGCCACTGTCACCCGGAGATCCAGGGCAAGCGTTTCTCGCGAGAAGAACTACATCAAATGCACCGCGATCACGTGGAAGAGAGTGCGCAATGACATGGTGGGATCGATGGGTATGGCCGGCCGGCGGGTCAGGTGGCATTCCCGGCGACATCGTCGCCACGCTCATTTGGGTCATTCTCGCGGCCATCATCACGGTCCTCGCCTGGCCGCCACTTCGTCGTCTGTTATGGAAAGTGCTCGGTCTGCACGCCTTGCACGCCAAACTCGACCACATCATCCTCGAACACCCTTCCATCGCGAACGAAATTCCCGGTCTCGAGGCTCAGTACCAGCCCAAGCGTCAGACGTTGCCCGGCGCTACGCCGACACCACCGCCAACCGCGCCGAACCCACCGAGCTGATTTTTTTGTCACGCCGCTTCAGTGAGAAGACAGATCCAACCCTTGGCGACTCGTAGAGACCGAAGCCGAACCGTCACGGCTTCGTAGCCGCCAAAGCTCGAAGCGTTTTTCTATGGTCTCATCACACCGGAGTATCGAGCGGCATCTGAACTCGGGCCACGATCACGTCCGCGTGCTTGCGCAGCGCCGAGCTCAACACCAGGTCGATTTGATTATGAAGTAGGCGGTAACGCCAGCGGCTAGCAACGACCATCGGTATCAACACGACGATCTGTCGATCCCCTTCGTGTCGCTCCTTATCGATGAACGCGCAAATCGGCTCGACGATCGAGGAGTACTCCGTGCGCAGGATCCGCAGTGGCGGGCCAGGATTCCACTGCGTCCACTCTTGAACGAGATCGTCGCTCAGTTCGTGCTCCCCCTCGGTTCGATCGGTTCGAACTGAGATGGCGATCACGTCGGGGCTGAGTGACAGCGCTTCGGAAATGGCGAATCGAGTGAGTTGGGACATGTTGCTCACGGGGACAATCACGAGCGTTCTCTTGCCGGCGGGCTTGGCGGGGACCGTGCCGACACCCAGTTCCAGTGCGACCTTGACGTAATACGTATGGATTCGTACGAAGAGGAGCACGAAGGCCGGTACGGCGATGACCACGATCCACGCGCCCTGTTCGAACTTCGAGATCAAGAAGATGATCGTGGCGATCCCTGTCACCACGGCGCCGCCACCGTTGATTACGGCGCGGCGGCGCCAACGAGCCGGTCTCGTTCGCCACCAGTGCACGACCAAACCAGTTTGGGAGAGTGTGAATCCAGTGAAGACCCCGATGGCGAAGAGCGGGATCATCTCGTTGGTATTGCCACCGACCGCGACTAACAACCCACCCGACAGGACCGCGAGAACCCAGATACCACTATTGAAAACCTGCCGGTCTCCACGCAGACCGAACACGTGAGGCAGATAGTTGTCGCGAGCGAGGAGGCTGGCCAGGATCGGCAGCCCGCCGAAGGACGTGTTAGCGGCGAGCGCGAGGACGACCGTGATCGTCAAGGACACGACGTAGTACGCCCAGTGACGTCCCACCGCCATCCCCATGATCTGGCTCAGGACCGTCTGATTCGAACGCGGTCCGATGTGCCAGCGCCGGGCGAGGACGGCCAGACCCAACAGCATCGCGCCGAGGATCAAGCCCAGCATCATCTCGGTGCGCTTGGCGCGCTTGACGCGGGGCTCGCGAAAGAGCGGTACGCCGTTGGCGATCGCCTCCACACCCGTCAGCGCGCTGCAGCCAGCGGAAAAAGCCTTCAAGATCAGTAGCACCGAGACGACCTGCAAACCATGGGTTTGCAGCAACGATCTGCCGGGCAACGACTCTTTGAGCCCCAGCGGGTGGATGAGACCAACGGCAATGACCGCCAACAGGCCGACGATGAACAACATTGTGGGGAGGAGAAACGCGCGGGCGCTCGCGCCCAGGCCGCGCAAATTCAACACCGTGATGACCGCCAGAATCGCCAGACAGATCGGGACCGTCGCGGACGTCAGACTGGGAAAGGCCGACGTCAGCGCACCGACGCCCGCGGCGATGGAGACCGAGACGGTGAGCGTGTAGTCCACGATGAGCGCGGCGCCAGCGACGAGACTGAACCCCGCGCCGAGGTTGGCGCGCGACACGGCGTACGCGCCGCCACCCCCCGGATAGGCATCGATGACCTGGCGATACGAGAAGACCAGGATCGCCAGCAGCGCGACGATGGCCCCGGTGATTGGCAGTACGAGGTGCAGAGAACCGGCACCGGCCAATGCCAGCACGACGATGATTGCCTCCGGACCGTAGGCGACCGAAGTCAGCGCGTCGAGCGAGAGCGCGGAGAGTCCCTCGACGGGTGTTATCTGCTCCTTGTCCATCTCGCTCGAACGAAGTGGCCTACCGATGAGCACACGCCACACAGACCGACCGGGCGATCCACTGCCCTCGATGTCAGTCGCCACTACCGCATCGTAGGTGACGTCAATTCGTCCATCGTGAGAGCAAATCCGTCGGCAAAGACCACCACGGTTTTTTGCAATTGGGCGCTTCAACGACAGCGTCGATGGGTCGAAACACATCGAGATCTTCAGAGACCTTCGCGGTGTGCCCGGTTGAAGTCAAATGGATTGACGAGCGATTCACCCGCCGCCGGTGAAGTGGAAACCTCGGGCACATCCATTGGTTGTGTAGTTCAGTGGCGAGAGTTGCCACCACGGTCCGCTCAGATGGGTATTGCAAGTATCCGATGGTGGCGGGTACCCGTGGAGAAAGACAAGACCGCCGGAGTTGCCGCCCGGACTCGTCATGAAGAGAACCGCCACTCGCTTGCCCGACGCCGATTTGTCGACGATCACGCTCGCGATCCTTCCGACGCCCGGAATATCACGGAGCGCGCCCTCGGGCGCAATCGGACTCCCTGATCCACTCCTGGCAATGGCAGTCTTGACGTCCGCTGTCCACGTCGCAGCATTTCCGTTCACCTGGAACGAGTGGGCCGGTCGGTCATAGAGAAACCAGGCAACGAGGACGATCGTCGCCACGACGACGAGAATAAGGACCGTCGCTCGAGCTTCACGCCATCGAGCCATGATTGGGCTCGTGTCCTTCCTCGCGATCACGGGGACGACACCGTCGTAGAGCGCTTCCATGAGGGTCACGGTAACCGAGTCGGACCACACCGACGGGTCCTTCGGCGGTTCTCGTCTTTGCGCGACTACCGGGATCGGAACATCTCCAGGTCGCTTCCGACCTTCTTGATCGTGGCGTCGTCCACGTCTGAAGCGGTCGCAACTTCGGGCCACGTCGCGATCGCCGCCGCAACTTCTCGGAGAGCATTCTCAATGCCCGGAACATTGTGTCGATCTCCCATTGTTCGCAAGTCGTCGAGCGTGATCTCACTGAATCGACCGTTGACACTCATTTGGTGCTGCGCGGTCCAATCACTCCCCCAGTTCGCGTGGGTCACGTCATAGGCCGGTGTCAACTCCCACTGACCATCCTCAGGAAGTAGAAAGGAGACATTCTTCGTGTGGTCGTCGTGATTGACGCCCATGACGTTGAACGCGATTCGCCGGAAGATCTGATCTCGATCCGAGGCGTTCAAACCCAATCTTTCCGCGACGAGGAAATAGCTCGAATACGAATGGGTGCGAGCGAGATTGAAGTCGAGGTGGTCGAGCGCGCACAGTGACTGCAGGTGCAGTCGCAGATTCTCCGGACCTCGATCAAAGCGCTTGGTCATGAAGTGGACCCGAGGTCCCTCCGGCAGAAGAAACGACGGACTCATGACGAGGCCGGCCCGAAGCGCCATGAGGTAATAGGCGAATTCGACACGACAGTACTGCTGGGACGTCACCGAAGGATCAGCTCGAACGCTCGTCGGGTCACCCACGCCGTCGAGTTTTATCAGCCACTGCTCAAAACCCTCCGGGGCGTCGAGCTGTCCTGACCTCATCTCCTGAGTTTGCGGGTTGTAGGCCACGACGGCTTTCGCTCGGGCGCCGCCCGCGGTCGAGCCGACGTTGGTGAGTTGATGCAACGCGTCGTGGACTCCTCGAGAACTCATGTCGCCGTGGAGAGCAGCGCGAGCAGCCACGACCAACTGTGCGACGTCGACCATGTTCACGTCTCCCGGAAGCGGTCCCGTCGGCGGGGCGAAGGTGAGCGCCCCCATCGTTCGCTCACTCGCGTAGGCCAGGCGATCGAGCGCCGTGATATCGGCTGCGCTCACGCCTCGATCGGCGAGCCACGCCGTGACCAGCGCGTTGCCGAACTTGTCCGGGAGAGCGTCGGCGACCATTGCCGGAAGCCCGTAATAGGTGTCGCGCGAGAGCTGCGGGAATTCAAACACCCCGGTTCGACGAGGGAGATGCAACGGCGAAAGGTCGGCGCCACTTCGAATCCACTCGTCGTCGTATTCGAAGGCGTAGTAGTTCGTACTCGGGTCACGAGCGACGAAGCCAACAGCTCGGCCCCAGGCCGACACCTTGATGACGTCGACGGACGCGAAGCTCACTTCTTCCCCACCGGTCTCGCCGAGCGAACCCGTTTCACTCGGCGACGGATTTGCTGTTCTGCGATACGCCACTGCTCTCGGGGACTGACCAATGGCTGCGGAGGAGCCAACGTCTCGAACCAGTCTGAGCGACCGAGTGAACGCATGACTTTCACCACGGTGGTCAATGAAGAACCGCGACCGAGTTCCAGCGACTGGAGCGACGAGAGCGAGACGTTGGCACGATTTGCCAGCGCCTTTTGCGTGAGGTGCTCGTCTTGGCGGAGACTCCGGATTTGCGCGCCAACGTACTCTTCCCACTCTTCGGTCGATCTAAATACTTGGTTTTCCATGTTGTAACAACCTTTTATCGTCTTAACAATTGTCATTCTACCTATTTTTCTGAATTTCGATGCGAAAAGTGACGTGACAGGAATTTATCGGAAAAAGTGATAGGGACGATCGAAACGTCCGCTTTCCGCCGCTGTTCAGCGGACACACCCCCCCCCGACCTCAGTTTGGGCCGACGTATAGAAACCGCAGTTCGAGGAGCAGGAACTTGGACCAGCGAAGGATCGTTATCAATGAGAGCGTCGTTGTTCCAAGGATGAAGCGTTTCCGGAGAGAGACGTAACTCGCTCGCCAAAGTCGCCAGTTTCTCGCCTGCGAACATTCGTTGACAGATTCGCACCCGAAGTTCGGTCGAATATCGATAGAGCTTGACTACCTCTGGGTAGATCACAGCCACACTCGCATAAACGAGGTCCACTAATCGGGGTCAAGGCCAGGCCGTCCAAGGGGGTTCATTTCAGCTCCGAGCTCCGGAAATTGTTACATATGTGAAGAAAAGTTCACAAAACGTATCTTTTAATCGTACTTCCTTCTTGTATTTCGCTGAAAAAATAAATGTGGTGAAATTGTTAGATTCCTGGTAGACATGAACTAATGGGAGAATGTGAAGTCGCCCTATTGGAGGATTAAGTGGTCAAGCAAATCCAGCAAAAAGTCTCCAGCCACCGTAGGAGGATCGTGCCGGCGCTGGTTGCGCTTTCGCTGCTCTCTGGAGTGATGGTGAGTCTTCTTTCAACGCCAAGCGCACAGGCCGACTACTACAAGGGCTGCGGATACGGATATAACGCCAGCGGTGGTGGCTTCGGCTACGGAACTGGTTTCGCGTTCGGCTACGGCTACGGGCTGAATGGTGTCTTTGGATACGGATTCGGTGACCAAGTTTGTCCTCCGACGCCGACCACGACGCAGCCTGCTGGCGGCGGTGGCGGAACAACGACAACGGTCAGTGGGGGCACGACCACGACCACGGCCACTGGAGCGACGACCACGACAATCGCGGTAACGACCACGACGACGCCGCCGCGTAAAGTGCCAGTGTTGATCTTCCTCAAGGTCCTCGGCCCGACCACTGGGTCGCGTGTTCAGCAAGAGTTCAGGTGTACGTCCACCGCCGCGTGTCACGTCGTTGCGAAACTTGAAATACCGCGGCCCTACATTAACGGCAAGCGAATTCCCGCTACTAGGGAAGTTGTACTCTCGACCGAGAGGCTCGCTCTGGCGCCGGGTCAAACTGGCGTTATCACGTTCAATTACAACGCTGAAGGTCGCTCGGTCACTGCCCTTTTCATCCATCACCACTTCTACCATTTGAGTCTCGTGACGACCGTAACCGGTGGTCATCGGCACGTGTGGTGGGTGCCCATCAATAAGTAGGTAGAGGAACACTGTTCACGGTGCGAAATAAGCACGTGGAGTGTTTGAGCGACTGGCATTCGTCGAGTCTGTGTTGGCAGACTCGACGAGTCCGCCGTGTTAGTAGTCCCACTCGTCGACGTAAGGCTTGACACCTCGAACTATTAGTAGGAGGCGATTCGTCGTTGACTTGACGATTCGATTTGCAGTAGAAGGAAACCGATGCATTGCCAATCGGTAAAACCAGATCTCGATGTACTCATCTCCTCAACGAGCAGATTCCTTCGCAACCGTCTCATCAACAATCTGCTTCGTTACGTTGTCTGGGAATTCACCTAAAGGTGTGTCCATAAGTGCAATGACGGTTGGAGCATGATCCTCCCTGAGATGCCAGAACATCCGAAGGATTGTTGTACACGAACGCAATTCGCTGACTCGAACAACTAGCTTGACCCCGGATTTCTCGCGAGCTGTTGGTCAAGGATGCTGACTACAACATTGGCCGTTATTGGCGGCGTCGTAGTCGGGCCGAAAGGAAACGCTCAGATCTGGCCGGTGCAGTAATCGTCTCGGAGCAGGAATGCACGCAGGTGTGCAACGAACGAACCGTGATTCGTCGTCGCCTCGAAATACAGCGCGTCGCTCAACTTTCCCTCGAGTTCAAGTCGCAGAATCGCTGACCACGCCGTTGCCCCGCTCCCGAGCGTGCACTCGTCGGCAACCCAGGGAGCGAGGAATCCGAAGGGCGCGGGGATGTTCGACGGACCGGCGCCCGACTCCGCCCGCACCGCATCAAGTGCGTTCTTCCAAATCGCTCGGGCGTTGGCGGCAACGAGCGCTGGGTATTGCGGCGTCACGTCGGTCAAACCGCCGGGGCTGACAGCGTCGAGCACGAGTGGCAATTCCGAGCAGGCGTAACAACCGAAGGCGTAGGCGAACTGATCGTCACCCGTCTGGAGGAGAACGTGACGTCCGACGACCGTCGGGATGAACCCCTCGTTGTCGTCGAACGCGTGCGGGTCCTGATAGTGATTCGGACTCATATCGAGGACCTTGACGTAGCGATTGTCGCCGTGGTCGAAGAGGTAGATCACCGGCACTTCGCAACAATGCGCTCCCCCGGTGAACCCTTCGACCATCACGCCCGGGTCTTGCTCGCGCTGAAAGGCGATGACGCACATGACGTTGATCTCGGAGTCGTTGGGGTTCGCCGGCCGAGGAAGCGTCCAACTCTGTCCGCCCTGGGTCACGGTCAGCGTTCCCTTGAAGGGCATCCCGAGCATCGCCCGGTTGGCGGGCGTCGAGGCCGGGAGAGTCGCGCGAAACGTCGCCGTAAAGCCACCGTAGGTGGTCGACATCGTGCCGGAGCCGCCCGCTTTGAGCTGAGGAATCAGGGGACCGGGAACGCACTTATAGCTCGCGTTCAAAACGGGAAGTGAGGAGCCGGAGAACACCGTCACGCCGAGCACGACCGCCGCGATGACGACGACCGCCGCAATCGCCATGGTGGCGTATCGAAGTTTGAACGGCTTTTGCGGCGACGATTGCTTGATGTTCACGTCTCCCGTAGTCAACCTCGACTGATACTACTAACCGACGTGCGACGGCACTCTGCGCAAATTAAATCAAGCCGAGGGTCTTGACCTCGTCGCGCTCGGAGAGCAGTTCGTCGGTCGTGATCTTGATTCGACCTTTGGCGAATTCGTCCGACTCGAAACTCTCCTTGACCTTCCAAGAACCATTCCCGTTCGAAACAATCGGGAAGCCGAAGGTCAGTCCTTCGGGAACGCCGTACTCACCGTGACTCGTCACCGCCACCGACACGCAGTCGTCACTCGTCGTCGCCGTGACCAGGCTGGCGACCGTGTCAATGGCAGCGTTCGCCGCACTGGCGGCCGAACTGAGGCCGCGCGCCTCGATGACGGCGGCACCGCGCTTTTGCACCGTCGTAATGAAATCTCCTTGGAGCCAACCCAGATCGGTAATCACGTCCGTCGCCTTTTTCCCGTTGATCGTGGCGTTGCCAAAGTCTGGGAACTGCGTCGCCGAGTGATTGCCCCAAATGGCCAGGTTTTTGACGTCCTGGACCGGCACGCTGGCCTTCTTCGCCAGCTGAGTCTCGGCGCGATTCTGGTCGAGACGTGTCATCGCGAACCAACGGTCGTCGGGTACGTCCTGGGCGTTCGAGCGGGCAATCAAACAGTTCGTGTTACACGGATTGCCAACGACGAGGATCCGCACGTCACTCGCCGCGTTGGCCGAGATGGCTTCACCTTGAGGTTTGAATATTCCGCCGTTCACCTTCAAGAGGTCGCCGCGCTCCATACCGGCCTTGCGCGGAACCGAGCCGACGAGCAACGCCCAGTTGGTGCCGCGAAAGGCGTTATTCAAATCACTGGTCGCTTCGATGTCGGTGAGCAGCGGAAAGGCGCAGTCGTCAAGTTCCATCACGACGCCTTCGAGTGATTTCATCGCTGGTTCGATCTCCAGTAGATGGAGCACTATCGGAGTATCGGGACCGAGCATCTGACCCGAGGCGATGCGGAAAAGCAGCGAGTAGCCGATCTGGCCGGCGGCGCCGGTGACGGTGACGTGGACGGGGGTGGTCATTATTCCTCCAGGTTTGATTAGAGACGATCGACGATCGCGGCGCCGAACTCCGAGCACTTCACTTCGGTGGCGCCTTCCATCAAACGCGCGAAGTCATACGTGACGATCTTGTCGGCGATCGTCGCCTCCATCGCTCGAACGATGTCGTTGGCGGCGTCGGTCCAGCCCAGGTGCTCGAACATCAACACTCCAGAGAGCAGCACCGAACCGGGGTTGACCTTGTCCATGCCCGCGTACTTGGGCGCGGTGCCGTGAGTCGCTTCGAAGATCCCGTGCCCGGTCACGTAGTTGATGTTCGCTCCCGGGGCGATTCCGATGCCCCCGACCTGAGCCGCGAGCGCGTCCGAGAGGTAGTCGCCGTTCAAGTTCATCGTCGCGATGACGTCGAACTCCGAGGCGCGCGTCAGCGACTGCTGGAAGCAGATGTCGGCGATGACGTCCTTCACGAGCAACTTCGATCCCGGTTTGCCGTTGCAGTCGTTCCAACTGACGGCGACGTCGTCGAATTCGTCCTTCACGAGTTGATAGCCCCACTTCATGAAGGCACCCTCGGTGAACTTTTGGATGTTGCCCTTGTGCACCAACGTGACGGACTCGCGCTCGTGCTTAAGGGCGTAGACGATTGCGGCACGAATCAGTCGCTCCGAGCCCTCCTTCGAGATCGGCTTCACGCCGATGCCGCTCATCTCGCGAATGTCCCAGCCGAAGCTCTCCTTCAGGAAGCTGCGCAACTTCTCGGCGTCGGATGAGCCGGCTTCCACCTCGAGACCGGCGTAGACGTCCTCGGTGTTCTCACGAAAGATGACCATGTCGACCAACTCAGGTTGCTTCACGGGCGAGGGCACGCCTTGGAACCAGCGCACCGGTCGCAGACAGACGTAGAGGTCGAGGATCTGGCGCAGCGCGACGTTCAGCGAGCGAAAGCCCCCGCCGATCGGTGTGGTCAGTGGACCCTTGATGCCGATCAGGTACTCGCGGAAGTCGGTGACGGTCTGCTCGGGTAGCCACTCGCCGGTCTCGTCGAACGCCTTCTGTCCCGCGAGGACTTCCTTCCACTCGATGGTCTTGCCGTACTTCTTGGCGGCGGCGTCGAGGACGATCTTGGACGCGGGCCAGATGTCGACGCCGATGCCGTCACCTTCGATGAACGGGATGATTGGGTTGTCCGAGACATTGAGTTCGCCGTCGGCATTTTGAGTGATTTTTTCAGCCATACGGCCATCCTACGGCGATTTTCGGAGGTCCTTTTTGGACGAAAGTCCCTAATTTCGGAGGTCAAACTATCCGAACAGCGCGTGATAGATCTCGCTCGTCGCCGTCGAGCGATTGAGTGTGTAGAAGTGGAGTCCCGGAGCGTTGGCGTCTAACAACTCTTGACAGAGCGCAGTGGCGGCGCGGATTCCTTCGTTGCGAACTTCACTCGGGCCGCCTCGTTCGTCAGCCGCGACCAGGCGCTCGACGAGCGCTGGCGGCACCGCCGCGCCCATGGTCTTCATCCGGTCGATGCCGGTGATCGTGGTGACGGGCATTATGCCGGGCAGCACCGGCTTCGTGACGCCGAGTTCGCCGAGTTCGGCGACGAGGCGCGTCCAATCGGTCGCGTCAAAGAAGAACTGGGTGACGGCGAAGTCGGCCCGAGCGAGCTTCTCGGCCAGGAAACGTCGGTCCGAGGCCCGGTTGGGCGACCTCGGATGGCCGTCCGGGTGCGCCGCGACGCCGACGGAGAAATCGCCGCTCGCGCGCACCAGGTCGATGAGGTCGATGGCGTGTTCGAACTCCGAGAGCGCGGCCAGCGGATCGTCCGGAATGTCACCGCCGAGCGCCATGATGTTTTGGACGCCGGCGTCGGCGTAGTTCTTCAAGAGATCGCGCATCTCGGCGCGAGTGTGTCCGACGCAAATGACGTGGGCCATCGCGCTCACGTACCCGTCGCGCTCGATCTGCGTGACGAGGTCGTAGGTGCGTTGGCGTGATTCACGTCCCCCGCGGTAGGTCACCGAGACGAACGACGGCGCCAGTGGTTTGATGTCCTCGAGCGAGGCCGCGAGCGTGGCGCTCTCCGCGTCCGATTTCGGAGGAAAGAATTCGAATGATCGGGTGGGGCCGGCTGCGAGCAGCTCGTCGATGCGCACCGAGCTAGTTCGCCCGTCCGAAGTCGTCCTCGAGACGCACGATGTCGTCCTCGCCGAAGTAGGTCCCGTGCTGGACCTCGATGAAGACGACCGGCACCGTGCCGTAGTTCTCGCAGCGATGCGCTTGCCCGATCGCGATGTCGATGCTCGATCCCGGGCCGAGTTCGTGCTCGACGCCGTCGAGGATCACGGTCGCTTGGCCGCTCACGATGAACCAGTGTTCGGCGCGCTTGGCGTGGAACTGGTAGCTCAGTCGCTTGCCCGGCGTGACGATGATCCGCTTCACGTGGTGGTCGAACATCTCATCGTCGAGCACCGTGTAGTTGCCCCACGGCCGCACACTGTACTCGCGGCCCTTATCGTCAGTCGTTTCAGTCATCGCACCTTCTCTGCAGCTAGGACGGCGTTGCGTAACAGCATGGCACGGGTCATGGGTCCGACGCCACCGAGTCGCGGTGTAATCCAGGCAGCCTTCTCAGCAACGTCATCGGCTATGTCGCTCAATAGTTTCTTGCCCGCGAATGTCGTTCCCGCGCCGATCACGGCGGCGCCCGGCTTCACCATGTCCGCGCTCACGATGCCCGGTACCCCGGCCGCGGACACGATCACGTCCGCGGTCCTGGTCAACGCCGCCATGTCCTCGACGCCGGTGTGCACCACGGTCACGGCGGCGTTGCAGTGCGGCCGACGCATCGCCATCAACAGGGCCAGCGGTCGGCCAATGGTCAGACCGCGCCCGATGATGACGACGTGTTTGCCTTCCACCGGCACCTCGTACTCCGCGAGCAACTCCACGATGCCGGCCGGCGTGCAGGGCAGCGGTCCGGGCGCCCCCATGACGAGTCGGCCCAGGTTCGTCGGATGCAGCCCGTCGACGTCCTTGGCCGGATCGACGCGAAGCAGGACCTGCTCCTCGTTGATGCCGTCGGGCAACGGCAGTTGCACGAGGATCGAATGGACATCGGGATTGGCGTTGAATCGATCGACGACCGCTTCGATCTCCTCTTGGGTCGCCGTAGAAGGTAGGTGCTCGTCGAAGGATCGAACACCGATCTCCTTGCACTCCTCGACCTTCATCTCCACGTAACGCGCGCTCGAAGGATTTTCGCCCACGAGCAACGTGCCGAGCCCCGGGGTTCGTCCATTGGCGCTGAGTCGCGCCGCGCGTTGGGCGAGCTCCATCTTGATGCGCTGGGCTAAGCGCTCACCGTCGAGTAGTTGGGCGGTCATATCTCTTCTTCCTTAGTGACGAAAGTGACGCTCGCCGGTGAGCATCATCACGATTCCGGCGGCGTTGGCGGCGTCGATGACCTCTTGGTCGCGCACCGAACCTCCCGGTTGCACGACTGAGGTGACACCGGCGCTCGTCAGTGACTCGAGGCCGTCGGCGAAGGGGAAGAAGGCGTCCGACGCCGCGGCCGCGCCCTGGGCGAACTCGCTGGCCTTGGTCGTCGCGATGCCCGCCGACACGACGCGCGACTGTTGACCGGCGCCGATGCCGACCGCGACGCCGTCGCGCGCGATCACTATCGCGTTCGACGTCGTTCGCGCACACACGCGCCACGCAATCGCGAGGTCCTGGAGCTGCTGATCGGTCGGCGTCGCGAACGTGACGCACTTCCAGTCGCTCACCGGCACGAGCAGTTCATCGGCGTTCTGCACCAGCGCGGTGTTGCCGAAGGTTCGTACCGAACGTCCCAGTGGCTCGGGTGAAGGTGCGCTCAGGAGTCGCGTCGCCTTTCGGCGCTTCACGAGGATATCGATGGCGTCGGGTTGGATCGAAGCGGCAATGATGACGTCGGCCTGAGGTCCCGCCGCGATGAGCGACGCCAGTGCCGCGTTGAGTTCGCCACCCACCGCGATGATCCCACCGAAGGCGCTCTGCGCGTCGGCGTCGAGCGCCTTCTGGAAGGCGTCGGCGAACGACGCCCCAACGGCCGCGCCCGAGGCGTTGGCGTGCTTGATGATCGCGACCGCGCACTGGCCGGGCACGTCGTCAGCCAATTCGTGCACGAGACGCCAGGCCGCGTCGGCGTCAAAGAGGTTCAGGTACGAGAGCGCCGAGCCGGCGTGCTGAGTGACGCCGTCCCACCACGGCGACGTGCCGGCGAAGCGGTAGCGCGCGCCGATCTGGTGCGGGTTCTCGCCGTAGCGCACGAGGCTCGCGCGCTCGAGCGTGAGGTGCAGCGTCGCCGGGACGACCGCGTCGACGTCCGACGGTGCCTCCCCGAGGGCCCCGCCGCCGTCGAGCCACGCGACGATCTGCGCGTCGTAGGCCGCGGTGTGGGCGAAGGCCGCGCGCGCCAACGCGTGTCGCGTCGCGTCGGACAAGGTCCCGGTCGAGACGATCTCTTCGAGCACCGCGTCGTACTGGCTCGGGCTCGTGAGGACGCCCACGTGCTCGTGGTTCTTCGCCGCGGCGCGCACCATGGAGGGCCCGCCGATGTCGATCAGTTCGATCGAGGGGTTGGAATCGAACGGATAGAGGTTGCTCACCACCAGGTCGATGGCCGTGATGTCGTGTTCGGCGAGGGCGGCTAAGTGTTCGGGCTTCGAGCGGTCGGCGAGGATCCCCGCGTGCAGTCGCGGATGCAGGGTCTTCACGCGACCGTCGAGCATCTCGGGAAATCCCGTGACGTCGGCCACTTCGAGATGCGCGATACCCGCCTCGCTCAAGGCCGCGGCCGTGCCGCCCGAGGCGACGAGCTCGACGCCGTGCGCGGAGAGCCCCTTCGCGAGTTCGATCAGTCCGGTCTTGTCCCAGACGCTCAGTAGCGCTCTCACCTAGTCCTCCAGCGTTCCCGCGATTGACGAAGGCTCTTCACCCTCGCGCATTGCCGCCATCACCCTACCGACCACGAGCGGGTACAACTCACGTTCAACCGACTTGATGCGTTCGTGCAGCGTCTCTTCGGTGTCGTCCGGTGCAACCGCGACGCGACGTTGGGCGAGGATCGGACCATCGTCCAACGCCTCGGTCGCGATGTGCACCGTGCACCCGGTCTCGGTGACACCCGACTCCAGCGCCTGGGCGACGGCGTGCCAGCCCTTGAAGGCCGGCAACAGGCTCGGGTGCGTATTCAAGACCCTTCCGGGGTATGCGAGGTGAAAGGACCCGGTCACGATCGTGCCGAAGCCGGCCATCGCCACGAGATCGATGTCGCGCGACTTCAACGCCTCCGTGAGTTCGCCGGTGAAGCCCTCTCGATCGAAGCTGGGCGCGAAGCCGCCGAACTGCTCGCGCGAGACGAGCAGCGTCTCGATCCCGGCCCCGAAGGCGACGTCGAGCGCGCGACAGCGCCGATCCGAGGCGACGAGCGCCACTTCGAGCCCGTCGCGGACCATCGCTTCCAAGATGGTGCCCGAACCGGACACCAACACGCAGAGCCGAACGTCGTCCAACCTCTACAGCGCCTTGACGATCTCGCCCATTTTCTGGCCGGCCTCGGTCGGATTCAAACAGACGTGCACGCCGGCCGCGGCGAGCGCGTCCATCTTCGCCTGTGCGGTCCCCTTCGAGCCCGAGATGATGGCGCCGGCGTGACCCATCTTTCGTCCCGGCGGCGCCGTGACGCCCGCGATGTAGGAGACGACGGGCTTGGTCATGTTCGCCTTGATCCACTCCGCGGCGCGTTCCTCCTCCGAGCCCCCAATCTCGCCGATCATCATGACCGCGAGCGTCTCGGGGTCGGCCTGGAAGGCGGCGAGACAGTCGATGAAGTTCGTTCCCGGTACCGGGTCGCCACCGATGCCCACACAGGTCGTCTGGCCGATGCCCTGCTGGCTCAGTTCATACAGCGCCTGGTAGGTCAGGGTTCCCGAGCGCGACACGATGCCGACCGGTCCTCCGGCCAAGGCGATGTCACCCGAGGTGATGCCGATGTTGCACTTGCCGGGGCTGATGATGCCCGGGCAGTTGGGACCGAGCAGGCGCACGCCGGGAAAGTCCTCGACCAGGCGGTTGTAGGTGACGGCCTCGTCCTGGGCCGGGATGCCCTCGGTGATGCAGACGATGAACGTGATCCCACCTTCGGCCGCTTCGATGATCGCCGCGGCGGCGAACTTCGGCGGCACGACGACGAAGGACGCCGTGGCGCCCGTGGCGGCGACGGCCTCTTTGACGGAGTTGAAGACCGCGATGCCGTCGACGTCGCTCCCGCCCTTGCCGGGGGTCACGCCGCCGACGACCTTGGTACCGTAGTCGCGGTTGCGCAGGCCGTGAAAACGGCCCTGTCCCCCGGTGAGTCCCTGGACGATCACCTTGGTGTTCTCATCAACGAAAATACTCATGTCTCTTCCTTTAGTCGTTCGCGAGGGACACGGCCCGGCGGGCGGCGTCCAACATCGTGGGTTCAGTGATCAGTGAATCGTTCAGGTGGGGCGCGAGGATCGCGCGGCCCTCGACGGCGTTGGTCCCGTCGAGTCGCAGCACGATGGGCGTCGAGATCGCGACGCGTTGCAGGGCCTCTAAGACCCCGTTTGCGACGTCGTCGACTCGAGTGATGCCACCGAAGATATTGACGAAGATCGCCTTCACCTTCGGATCGGTGTTGATGACCTCGAGCGCCGAGGCCATCACGTCGGCGTTGGCGCCGCCGCCGATGTCCAAGAAGTTCGCCGCCGAGCCGCCGACCTGGTTGACGACGTCGAGCGTCGACATCGCCAGACCGGCGCCGTTGGCGATGATGCCGACCGTGCCGTCAAGGCCGATGTAGTTGAGACCTTTCTCCTTGGCCAGCTTCTCGCGCGGGTCCTCGAACTCATCGGCGCGGAACTCCTCCCACTCGGGGTGACGGAAGGAGGCGTTCTCGTCCAACGTCACCTTCGCGTCGAGGGCGTGGACCTTGTTGTCCGGCGTGAGGATCAAAGGGTTGATCTCGGCCAAGTCACAGTCGCCCAACGTGTAGCACTCGTAGAGGTGCACGAGCAGTTCGGCGGCCTGTTCGCGCGCCACCTCGTCGAGTTCGGCGTCGTTCACCCACCGTCGCGCGGTCTCAACGTCGAGCCCGCGAACCGGGTCGATCGCGAGAAAGGCGATCGCGTCGGGATTCTCCTCGGCGACGACTTCGATCTCGACGCCGCCCTGGGCACTCAACATGCCCAGGTGGACCTTGTTCTGGCGGTCCAGCGTGAACGAGGCGTAGTACTCCTTGGCGATATCACTCGAGCGCTCGATCCACACCCGGTGCACGACGTGACCTTTTATGTCCAGTCCCAAGATGTTGCCGGCGTGCAGTCGCACCTCGTCGACGTCCTGGGCCAGCTTCACACCGCCGGCCTTGCCGCGACCACCGACCTTCACCTGGGCCTTGACGACGACGGGGTAGCCGATTCGCTCGGCGACTTCGACGGCCTGCTCGACGGTGTCCGCGATGTCGCCGGGCGACACGGCGATACCGTAACGCGCGAAGTACTGCTTGCCCTGGTATTCAAACAGATCCATCTACTTCTACTTTCAACTAAAGGACTGTCGGTTGACAATCACGTCGATTCAGTGCAGGTGCTCTCTCGCGTCCAGTGTCGACTCGAGCCACGTACCGATCTCGGCCAACGACGCCCCGGGCGTGAAGACCCGGGCGACACCCAGGGCCTCGAGACCGGCGATGTCGTCGTCGGGGATAATCCCACCGACCAACAACAGCACGTCCTCGCGTCCCTCGGACTTCAAGAGATCGATGACACGAGGGACGAGGACGAGATGCGCGCCGGAAAGCAGCGAGAGCCCCAGGGCGTCGGCGTCCTCTTGGATGACGGCCTGGACGATCTGCTCGGGCGTCTGGTGCAGTCCCGTGTACACGACCTCGAAACCGGCGTCGCGGAGCGTTCGCGCGATGACCTTGGCGCCACGATCGTGCCCATCCAGGCCCGGCTTGGCGACGACGACGCGATACGTGCGATTCATGGAAAGCCCATCTTACGTAACATTCGAAGGGTCATTTTCGAGACGAGAGTGGGCTCTCGCCACGAAAACCTCTTTAGTAGCGTCACAGATTGAGAGGTCGATTGTGCTTGGCGTCTCACACTGATTGGAAAACGCGACCATGGAAAATAACTTCGGCCAGCCCCAGAGCGTCATCGTCCTCGGCGGCAGCTCCGACATCGCGCGAGCCCTGACCAAACGGCTCTGCGCGGCGCGCGCCCACACCGTCGTGCTCTGCGGGCGCAATCAGCAGCTCCTCGATGAGTCGGCCGAGGAGGCGAAGGACTACGGCGCGAGCAGGACCGACACCGTGCTCTTCGACGCCGAAGACGTGACCAACGCCGCCCACGTCGTCTCGGACGCCTTCGAGAAAGCCGGGGGCGACGTCGACCTCGTGGTAGTGGCCGTGGGTTTACTCGGCGATCAGTTGGCCCAGGAGAATGACGCCACGGCCGCGGGAACCGTCGCCGTGGTCAATTTCGCCTGGCCCGTCGCGGCGCTCGCCGAAGTCCGTCGCCGTTTGGTCGCTCAGGAATACGGCCGGATCCTCGTGATGTCCTCGGTCGCCGCGATCCGCATCCGTCGCAACGCCTATCTCTACGGCGGCGCCAAGGCCGGGCTCGATCGACTCTGTGAGGGAATGGCCGACTCGTTGGACGGCACCGGAGTCACGTTGCAGTTGCTGCGCCCGGGGGTCGTGCGAACCCGGATGACGAAGGGCCAGGCGCCCCTTCCCTTCACGACCGGTCCCGACGAAGTCGCCGGCTACGTGATGAGGGGACTGGAGACCAACGACCGGGTTATCTGGAGTCCACCGATCCTGCGCTACGCCTTTGCGATGTTGCGCCATCTCCCCAAGCCGATCTGGCGCAAGGTCGCCGAGCGCTAACCCGGCGTGGTCGTGGTGCTCGAGGTCGTGGTGGAGACGGTCTTGCGCAGTTCGTTGTCGCGAAGCGACATGGTGAAGAAATCGTGCGCCCAGAATGAACCGAAGTAGCGGCTCGGCTCCCCGGGCATCGACGACAAGAGACTACGACCGTCGACGCCGTCGATCGCCTTGTCTGGAACTCCGGTGTAGGCCGAGAACTGAACCCAGTCGAGGCCGTAGTCGAGTTCCATGCCTTCTTCGACTCCGGCGCGCAGCATCACGCCGGCGAGGTCACTGAGCGACATGCCGGGACCGGCCACGTAGACGAGCGCGCCGCTCTTGGTTATGCCGAGTCCCGAGCGCCATACGTCATCGTTGGGGTTCAGCACCGTGCCCCACTTGGTGGACTTCGGGTTCCTCAGTCCGTGGACCTCTTTGGAGTTGTCGACGATGAGGTCCAGGTTCTGTCGAACGGTGGCGATCTGGTTCGTCATCACGACGTCACGACCCCACTTCGCCACGGTCATGCGGCCGTTCTTGAAGATGACGACCGACGCCGCGCCCTTTCGGAGTCTCTTGAAGGTCTTGTCGTCGCTGAAGTAGCCACCGTTCGCGTTCTGCATCAGGAATCCCGAGTTGAAGGCCGCGACAAGGGTCTTTGAGCGATTCGAGCTAATGGGTGCGTGGTGCCAGAACGGTCCGCCACCGGGTATCTGTGAGCCGGAGTACAACTGGGCGGTCAAGAGATTCGTGTCCATCCACACGACACCCACGACGTAGCTCGTGTGCACGGCGTCGGGACGAACGAACGCCTCGTACATCGTCGGGATACCGTTGGCGGTCGTTCGTCCGGCGACGTGCCACACGCCCTCACCGGGTAGCGGACTCTTCACGGGCGACACGATATTCACTGGCGGCGCCAGCACCAGTGGTGACGCGTAGGTCTTGGTGGTCGCGCCGTGGCCGAAAGATCCCGCTGGCGGCGTGCCGCCCTTCTTCGGCAGGTCCCAGTGATACGCCTCGTTGGCGCCCCAGGACACAACGCTCGCGAGACCGTGCTGGCGGCCCCACTGGGAAGCACGCGTTGAGAGGCTCGAGCCGTAGGAAGGGTTCAGGAGCGCGAAGCACAGCGTGGCGGCGAGATAGCCCACGAACGCCAACGCGGCGAGGGCTACCAGGACGACCGAGCGCCGACGCCAGTAGACCGGCCTCGGCAGTCGGTGCGAGTGGGGGCGGGGCGCGGCGGGAGGTCGATAGGCCGGGCGCGTGTAAGCCATGAGACCTCATTCTGGCACCATCGCGAGTCAAAACCCCAGTTGAAGACTGGAGTCGTACGTGCGTGTCAGGCGCGGTGCAGCGGCGTCATAGCGAGGACCAACTGCTTCGTGCCGTGCTCTTCGAAGTCGACGGCCGCTCGCGCGTGCGAGCCCGCACCTTCGACCGTGGTGACCACACCCGGCCCGAAGCGGTCGTGGACGACCCGGTCGCCGACTTCCAAACCGAGTTTCTCCGCCCCCGTCGAGCGAACCGGGGGCGCCGCACCCGTGCCGAACGCGCGGCCCTCGGTGAACTCCGTGCCGCGACCGGTGAAGCCGTCCGCGTCGCGGTATTCCATACGGCGAAGGGGCATCGTGGCCGAGATGTCGTGGATCAACTCCGCCGGAATCTCCTGGAGGAATCGGCTCGCCAACGCGTCCGTGCGGTTACCCCACATCGTTCGACTCCAGGCGTGCGTGAGGATCAGGTGTCGCATGGCGCGCGTGATCCCGACGTAACAGAGTCGGCGTTCCTCCTCGAGCTCGTTGTCGTCCGAGAGGGCGCGCCGGTGCGGGAAGATCGTCTCCTCGAGGCCGGTGATCACGACCGCCGGGAACTCGAGGCCCTTGGCGACGTGCAAGGTCATCATCGAGATCGCGCCGGCGCCGCCGTCGAGCTGGTCGGAGTCCGCAACCAGCGCCATGCGCTCGACGAAGTCCATCAACGTGTCGTACTGACTCGCGGCCGAGGCGAGTTCGCCGAGGTTCTCCAAACGCGAATAGGCCTCGTCGGAGTTCTCGGCGCGCAGGGCGTCACCCATCCCCGACTCGCGCACGATCGCGTCGATGACTTCGCGTGGTGCGAGGTCATTGGCGAGCGCGCGAAGTTCATCGAGCATGAAGGAGAACTTCTGCGCGCCGTTGAGCGCCTTGCCGCTGAGACCGGCCTCTTTGGCGTAGTGCGTCGCCTCGGCGAAGGAGAGCCCGTGTTGGGCGGCGTAGATCCCGAGTTTGGCCTGGGCCGCCTCACCGATCCCACGCTTGGGTTCGTTGATGACTCGGCGCGCCGAGGCTTCGTCACGCGGATTGACGATCAAGCGCGCGAACGCCAAGGCGTTCTTGATCTCCTTGCGGTCATAGAAGCGCATGCCGGAGATGACGCGATAGGGAATCGACGCGCGCAGCATCTCCTCTTCGAGGACTCGGCTCTGGGCGTTCGTGCGGTAGAAGACCGCCATCTGATTCCACGAAAGTTTTGATTCGGTCGCCAGACGACGAAGTTCGGTCGCCACCCAGCGTCCCTCGTCGTACTCGTCACCGGCGCGATAGAGCCGTATCTTCTCGCCCTGCACGTCATCGGTGAAGAGGTTCTTCGCGTGCCGACTGGCGTTTTTCGAGATAACGGCGTTCGCGGCGTCCAGGATCGTCTGGGTCGAGCGGAAGTTTTGTTCCAACAGGATCACCGAGGCGTCGGGGAAACGCTGCTCGAACTGCAAGATGTTGCGCACGTCGGCCGCCCGGAAGCGATAGATCGACTGGTCCGAGTCGCCGACCACGCAGAGGTTGCGATGCTTTTCGGCGAGCATCATCACCAACTGGTTCTGCACGCCGTTGGTGTCCTGGAACTCGTCGACCAACAGGTATTTGAAGCGGTTCTGATAACTGCTGCGAATCTCGTCGTCCTTCTTCAACATCGCCACCGCGTTCAAGAGCAGGTCGTCGAAGTCCATCGCGTTGGCGAGCATCAAGCGCGCCGTGTACAAGTGATAGATCTCGGCAATGCGCCGTTGATTCGGGTTACCGTCACCGCCCTCGGCGTAGGCGTCGGGCGAGAGCATCTCGTTCTTCGCCGCCGAGATCGCGGCCGAGACGCTCCGGGGCGAGAGTCGCTTCGTGTCGAGATTGAGTTCCTTCATGATGCGTTCGACCGCGGTCTCGGCGTCGCCGGCGTCGTAGATCGTGAAGCCGCGTTGGTAACCCAGCACGTCAGCGTGGGCGCGCAACATCCGCAGGCAGGCGGAGTGGAAGGTCGAGACCCACATGTCACGGGCGTCGGCGCCGACGAGGTCGACGACGCGTCGGCGCATCTCATCGGCCGCCTTGTTGGTGAAGGTGATCGCCATGATCTCCCACGGTCGAGCGTCACCCTTGGCCAGTATGTGCGCGATGCGCCTCGTGAGCACCCTCGTCTTGCCCGAGCCGGCGCCCGCGATCACGAGCAGCGGACCACCGCGTTGCACGACGGCTTCGCGTTGGGGTGCGGTCAGTCCCTCGAGGAGTGAATCGGGATCCAGGCGCTCTTCGGTGTTCCCGCCGTCAGTTCCCCAGAGCGACTCCTCGGAGAACGAGTTACGACTCACTCCCACTCAATGGTGCCCGGTGGCTTGCTCGTCACGTCCAACGCGACACGATTGACACCGTCGACCTCTCGAATCAGTCGGTTCGCGATTTTCTCGATGACGTCGTAGGGCAGGCGGGCCCAGTCGGCGGTCATGGCGTCGTCACTCGTGACGGCGCGGATGATGATCGGGTACGCGTAGGTTCGGCCATCGCCCATGACCCCCACCGTACGCACCGCCGGTAACACCGCGAAACTCTGCCAGAGCTCGTGGTACAGCCCCGCCTTCTTGATCTCGTCGACCACGACGTAGTCGGCGTTGCGAAGGATCTCGGCGCGTTCTCGGGTCACCTCGCCCACGATGCGCACGCCCAGTCCCGGGCCGGGGAACGGCTGACGCCAGACGATCTCGGCGGGCAGACCGAGCTCTTCGCCGACGTGGCGGACCTCGTCCTTGAAGAGGTTCCGCAGTGGCTCGACGAGGTCGAAGGAGAGGTCCTCGGGTAGGCCGCCGACGTTGTGGTGGCTCTTGATGTTCGCGGCGTGTCCCGAGCCCGATTCGATGACGTCGGGATACAGCGTCCCCTGCACGAGAAACCTCGGACCGTCACCGCCCTTGCCGAGTTCTCGCGCCACGGTTTCGAATTCGCGAATGAACAGTTCACCGATGATCTTGCGCTTGACTTCCGGATCGGTCACGCCGTCGAGCGCGTCGAAGAAACGGTCCTGCGCCTTCACGTGGATCAACTCAACGCCGAACTGGCGGGTGAACGTCTCTTCGATCTGTTCGCCCTCGTTTTTACGCATGAGTCCGGTGTCGACGAACACGCACGTGAGTTGTTGACCGACGGCCTTGGTGACGAGCGCGGCCGCGACCGCGGAGTCGACGCCGCCCGAGAGCGCGCAGAGCACCTTCTCGGTGCCGACTTGCGCGCGAATCGCTGAGACCTGGTCCTCGATGATCGACGTGTTCGTCCACGTCGGCGGGATACCGGCGACGTGGTGCAAGAAGTTCGCGAGCAAATCCTGGCCGCGCTCGGTGTGGGCGACCTCGGGGTGGAACTGCACCGCGTGCAGGCGCCGTTCGACGTCCTCCATGACCGCGACGGGTGCCTCGGGTGACGAGCCGGTCACGACGAACCCGTCGGGGGCCGTCGCGATCGCGTCGCCGTGGCTCATCCAGCACGTCACGCTGGCGGGCCATTCTTCCATCAAGACCGACGTGCCCTGACGAGTCATCGTCGTTCGACCGTATTCGCCGACACCGGTGTTGGCTACTTCACCACCTAACTGCAGCGCCATGAGTTGCGCGCCGTAACAGATGCCGAGCACGGGGATGCCGAGTTCGTAGATCTGGGGATCGAGTGACGGCGCCGGAACTTCGTAGACCGACTTCGGTCCGCCGGAGAGGATGATCGCGGCCGGCGCTTTCGCGCGGACCTCGTCGGCGGTGATGGTGCTCTGGACAATCTCGGAATAGACGTGCGCTTCGCGCACACGACGGGCTATCAATTGGGCGTACTGGGCGCCGAAGTCGACGACGAGGACGTTCTGGGTCAATGTCCCATGCCGACGCCCTGGGAGCGCTGCAACTGCTTTCCTTCAGTCTGGAGTGACGGCGCGAGCATGATCTCGGCCTTCTGGAACTCCTTCAGGGTCTCGTAGCCGCACGTGGCCATCGACGTCCGAAGGGCCCCGAAGAGGTTCAGGCGTCCGTCGTTCTCGTGCGCCGGTCCGAGCAGGACCTCTTTCAGGGTGCCGCGTACCTGGGTGCGCACGCGCGTACCGCGCGGCAGCGTCGGGTGAAAGGTGGCCATGCCCCAGTGGAAACCTCGCGCCGGCGCTTCGACGGCGCTGGTCAACGGGGATCCGATCATCACGGCGTCGGCGCCGCAGGCGATGGCCTTGGCGATGTCGCCGCCCCTGCTCATGCCGCCGTCGGCGATCACGTGCACGTACACGCCGGTCTCATCGAGGTGGCGCATGCGCGCACCGGCGACGTCGGCGATCGCGGTCGCCTGGGGAACACCGATGCCGAGCACCGCGCGCGACGTGCAGGCGTTGCCCGGTCCCACGCCCACGAGCACACCGGCGGCGCCGGTGCGCATGAGGTGCAGTGCGGCCTGGTAGCTCGCGCAGCCGCCGACGATCACCGGCAATTCGAACTCGCGGATGAACTTCTTCAGGTTGAGCGGCTCGACGGTCTTCGAGACGTGTTCCGCCGAGACGACGGTCCCCTGGATGACGAGGATGTCGAGACCGGCGTCCAGGATGGTCTTGGCCATCCAGTCGGTGCGCGCGGGCGTGACCGACGCCGAGGTGGTGATGCCGGCGCCCTTCATCTCAGAGATGCGCTGGGCGACCAGTTCGATCTTGATCGGCTCCAAGTACATCTGTTGCATCCGGGCCGTCGCCTTGTCGTCGTCGAGTTCGCGGATCTCTTCGAAGAGCGGCATCGGGTCCTCGTAACGGGTCCAGAGACCCTCGAGGTTCAAGACGCCGAGTCCACCGAGGCGACCGAGCTCGATCGCGGTGTCGGGCGACATGGCCCCGTCCATCGCCGAACCGAGGACCGGCAAGTCGAACTTGTAGGCGTCGATCTGCCAGGAGATGTCGACGTCCTCGGGATCGCGCGTGCGCCGAGACGGCACGATGGCGATGTCGTCGAAGCCGTAGGCCTGTCTCGCCGATTTATAGATACCGATCTCTACTTCTGCCATGGTGACCTCCGCCTAAGAAACAGCCAGCCCAAAAATGGGTTGGCGTTGCTCCCAATCTATACAAAGTTGGTCAGAATTAAATCCACTGACCTACCCCAGGCGGCGTGGCCACCGCCCCTTCCACGACCTATGCCGACGATGACAACTCGCTTGTTGGCTGCATGGTTCTGCTCTGGTAACGGTCCCCGCGTCAGCGGCTTAGTCTGACGGTCCCTCGAGTCAGCGTTTAACGTCTCGGGTTGGTACCCCGCGACGGTCGATGCTTCATTAGTGAGAAGTCGAATGCCTTCATCACGGATGTTTCGTGCGGCGTTCACGTCCCGGTCGAGACGAATTCCGCAGTTGCTGCACTCAAAGACGCGTTCACTGAGGGCGAGCTTGGCTTTCGTCCCGCCACAGTGAGAGCACATCTTCGAAGAGGGGTAGAACCGATTCACCCCGATGATGCGGTGTCCTCGGCCCTCAGCTTTGTAGGTGAGTTGACGTCGAAACTCATAGAAGCCCGCGTCCTGAATCGAACGCCTTAACGTCTTTCCGGTTTTCTTCTTCGACTTCTTTACCATGCCCGCCACATCGAGGTCCTCGAGCACAATGGTCTCGAAGCTTCCAGCCAATGGCGGTAAGTCGGTGTAGGTAAAGGTTCCTCGTCCGGGTTACTCTTGCGGCGAGCCGCTGACGGCGTAGGCGCAGCTTCTCACTGTTCTTCGACCCTTTCACGCGACGTGACAGTTGGCGATCGAGCCTGGCGATGCGATCTGACTTTGGGTCAAGGAGTCGCGGATTAGTCACGTGGCCGCAGATGTCACTGAGGCCGACAACGGGCACGGTCAAGGTAGCCAAATGCTTGACTCCCAGGTCGACGCCGACAATTGGGCCGACTTGGCGAACTGCGGGCGGAGTGGGAACAACAATCTGACGAATTGAGAATGATGCCCGCCATCGTCCGCCGACAAACGAGATCGTCACCGCCTGAATTGTCCACTCGCCTGACGACACCTTCTTCTTGAGGCGACGAAGAGATTCGGTCGTGTGCATCCACTGGAGTTGCTCGCGGCGTCTCGTGATTCGGGAGTCAGCGGGAAAGCGGGGCAGTATGAGCCGCACGTGCCGGGAGTCCTCGGAAATCCAACTCCAGGACTTTGTGAATTCGATCAAAGTGAAGGACTGCCTCGAATGACGGTTCTTGAACTTTGGAAATCCGACTGATTCCCCTTTGCGCACGCCCTTCTTTGACTCGTCGTAGTTTTTCAGGGCCACCGCCGCATTGGTCACGCCACTTCGAAAAGCATGACTTGTGACTTCGCGGTGCCACGGGGCCACCTGGTCCTTTACTGAGTTCCACAGTGGGTTCATCGACCACGCAGACCAATCGAGTTTCGTGAGGTTGGCTTCACCGATTCCCGAGAGGCGTTCTTCGGTTCTCGCGTCCAAATTCGCCTCGGCAATCGCCACGGTCCAGTTGTAGGCGAAGCGCGACGCTCCGCAGTAACTGCGCTTGAGCAGGCGTTGGGTTGAGTGGCACCAGCACCGCTCGCATTCGACAGGGCTCGTCCGTCAAATGGACGGTACTCACACGGAGTTACGTGTTAATAGTTCGCTTGCGAACGCCTTCCCAACGAGACGGATTCTAAGGCCAAACCCTCTTCGCCTCGGGCCAATCGACGCCGGTGACGACGCAGAGCAACTCGGTGAGAACGCGCGCGGTTGCACCCCAGATGAGGTCTCCGGGCACTCGGTAGAAGTAGATCGGGAAGTAGCCGTCAGCGTCGGCGCCCGGTCGAGCCAGTTCACGTCGCCACCGCTCTTCGAGGAAAGTCCCTTCGGCGAGCAACTCGGCGAGGGGCACCGTGAACGCACGGTCGACTTCGGCCGGATCGGTCGCCATGACGGGTCGTTCGTCCAAGAATCCGATGACGGGCCAAATGGCCGAACCGAGCGCCAGGGTCACGATGGGGCTGAGCCATCCAACGACGCGCACTACGGATTCGTTGATACCCACCTCTTCGCGCGCCTCTCGAAGCGCGGTGTCGCTCGGCGTTTCACCGGCGTCACTCCCCCCACCCGGGAGCGCGATTTCACCGCGGTGTTCCCGCAACGAAAAGGATCGTCTCGTCAGGACCAAGTGCGTCTCACCGGCCTCTTCGAAGAGCGCCACCAGTACGGCCGAGCGCCGGGCGATCGGCTGACCTTCTCTGCCGGCGACGGTCATGGAGCTCGGATCGCCGGGAATCACGGAGTTGTCGAGGTGGCGCAGCGCGTTCTTTAGTCTCGATTCGACGAGTTCGAGCGTGATCCCCGTTCGTTCGCCCTGCGGCAACGTGTTCCACGGCGCGAGGGCACCGGCCTGGATGTCGTCTGGTTCGGGGAGAGTCTGGGGGTACTCGTGACCTTCGAAACGCTCCGGCCTCGTGCCGTCTGGCGCCATTGACAATCTCCCCTAATGTTTGTATTGCCATTCATACAGCGTCACCATTTTATTCGGCCCCCCTTCGGCCCAATCAGGAGAATCCGACCTCATGAAGTCCCTCGCCCGCTTTGCCTATCGACGCCGCTGGCTGATCCTCGCCGTCTGGGTCGTCCTTTTCCTCGGCATGAACGCCCTCTCCCAGTCCTTCGGCACCGCCTATGCGAACACGTTCACGCTGCCGGGGACCAATTCGACCCACGCGCTCTCACTGTTGCAGTCCGGGTTTAAGAGCAAGTCCGGCGACGTCGACGAGATCGTCTTTCAAGCACGAACGGGCACGATCGCGAGTCACAAGAGAGAAATCCTCGCGATGGACAAGAAGGTCGAGAAGGTCGCCTCGGTCGCCAACGTCGTGTCACCCTTCGTCGGCGGTTCGTTGCAAATCAGTAAGAACGGCAAGATCGCCTACTCCGTGGTCTATTTCACCAAGCAGGCGTTCAAGCTAAAGAACAATCAAATTCAACCCGTCGAGAACGCGGGCATCTCCGCGCGCTCGTCCTCGCTCAACGTCCAATTCGCCGGTAACGCCTTTGAGAACCTCGCCTCGCAAAAGGGCAGTCCGGACTTGATCTTCGGACTCATCCTCACGGCCATCGTTCTCGTGCTCGCCTTCGGCTCGTTCTTCGCGATGTTGTTACCACTGGGCGTCGCGCTCTTCGCCGTCGGCATCGCGACCGCGGCGACGACGTTGCTCAGTCACGGGCTCTCCATCGCCACCTTTGCGCCCATATTGGGTTCACTCATCGGCCTCGGCGTCGGGATCGACTACGCCCTCTTTATTGTCACGCGAGCTCGACAGGGTTTGAAACGCGGCTTGAGTTCAGAAGAGGCGATCGTCACGGCGATCAACACCTCCGGACGCGCGGTGCTCTTCGCCGGTTCGACCGTGTGCATCGCACTGCTCGGAATGCTCGTGCTGCAACTCTCGTTCTTGAACGGCGTCGCCATCGCCGCAGCGTTGACGGTGCTGATCACGATGTTCGCGTCGCTGACGTTGCTCCCGGCCCTGCTCGGATTCCAGGGCGACCACGTCTTGAGCCGGCGAGAGCGCCGTTCGCTCGCGACCAATGGACCCGAGCCGATCGTGACCAACTCACGCTGGCAGCGCTGGGCCAACACCGTGACCGAGCACCCCCGCAAGCTCTCGCTCGTCGCGCTCATCGCGATCGTGGTCATCTGCATTCCCTTCTTCTCCTTGCACCTCGGGAGTTCCGACGCGGGAACGGACCCCGCTGGCTCAACCACGCGTCAGGCCTACGACCTGCTCGCCACGGGCTTCGGTCCGGGCTTCAACGGGCCGTTGCAGGTCGTCGGGTCGATCCACAACGCCAAGGACGAAGCGGTGATGGTGGCGCTCGACCAGAAGCTGCAGGGAAAGCCCGATATTGCCGTCGCGGCGCCCCTGCAGATCTCCAAGAGCGGCCAGGTCGCCGTTATCTACGTCGTGCCGAAGTCCAGCCCCGATTCGAGGGTCACCGAAAATCTGATCGCGACAATTCGCAACGACTACATACCGGCCGTGACGACCACGACCCATACCGGGATCTACGTCGGCGGTCTCACCGCGATCTTCGTCGACTTCGCCCAGGTCTTCACGTCCAAGATCCCGTTGTTCGTCGGGGTCATCGTCCTGCTCGGGTGCCTGTTGTTGATGGTGGCGTTCCGGAGCATCGTCATACCCTTGACCGCCGCCGCGATGAACATCTTCGCGGCCGGGGCGTCTTTTGGTCTCGTCGTGGCGGTCTTTCAGTGGGGCTGGGGTAGTTCGTTGATCAACGCCGGCACGGGGCCGGTCGAATCGTTCCTGCCGACGATCATGATCGCCATCCTCTTCGGACTCTCGATGGACTACCAGGTCTTTTTGGTCTCGCGAATGCACGAGGAGTGGCTGAATACCGGCAGCAACGAAGAGGCCATCAACCGCGGTCAGGCCAATACCGGGCGCGTCATCTCGGCCGCGGCCCTGATCATGATCTGCGTGTTCTTCTCCTTCGCCTTCGGGGGCCAGCGCATCATCGCCGAGTTCGGTATCGGCCTCGGTGGCGCGGTACTGATGGACGCCTTCATCCTTCGCACGGTGCTCGTGCCAGCGTTGATGCACTTCTTCGGCGACGCCAACTGGTACTTCCCCAAGTGGCTCGACCGGATCACACCCCATTTCGCGGTCGAAGCGACCGAGGACGTCGCTGTCTAGTCAGTAAGAAACCCCTAAATTCTTAGGGTTTTTGACATAACTGCGGTCAACATCGGTCATCAGCGCCGATAAGTTCGGATGAAGGACAAAGAAAGAGGAGTCGCGTGGGAATGTCAAGGTCGGTTCACGTTGGACCCTTCGGTCCCGGCGGCGGTCCATTCTTTGGCCGAGTCATCAACGGAGGCTCCAACTGGGGCTTCGGAATATCGAGGTTGATCATCATGATCCTGTTTCTTCTCGTCATCGGCGCAGTCGCCTACTTCATCATCCGCCATTTCGACCACGCGCAGTCACACCTCCACGGCCACGTGAGCACCTCGGGTGCCTCGACCGCGGACAGTGCCGCCGCGGACACGCTGAAGATGCGATTCGCCAAGGGTGAGATCGACGAGGATGAGTTCTCTCGTCGGATGACTCTCCTGAAGGATCATCAGTCAGTTAGTTGACGAATACCTCGTCGCGTCGCGCAGTCCCGAGGACATCGACGAACAGGATTCGATTCCTCCTCGTGGAACAACGCCACCGCGCGTGAAGGAACCGCGTCGGCAGTCCAGGTGCGCCGCGAAGGTGCCCTGAATACCGCCGAACTCGACGATACAGTTGGAAATTCGGCTCCGAGCGAAAGGTGTGCGTGCAAAGATTCGGACGCGTCGCGATCTTTGCCGTGCTCATTGGCGTGATGACACCCCAGTTGGCGGCAGCCAGTACGACGGCGTCACGCAACCGCGAAGAGTTCTGCCAAGACGAAGCGAGGCTCTACGCCGCGCCGGCCCAGCTCGCCACGATGTGGCCGGATGTCACGTCGACCCCGACGGTGGCTGAGGCGAAATCAATGGTCGCCACCCTCTTCACCTTGGAATACCTGCAACTCGCTGACTGGTCGATCGCCGCACCCACGAAGACCCTCACGAACGAGATCTACGCCGTCGGTGTGGCCGCCCAGAAGCAGTTCGAAGAGGCCATGTTCTTTAGTCCCGGTTTCAATGCCTCGCACAGCGCCAAGGCCGAAGCTGGTTATACGGCCCTGATCGAGAAGTCGGCGCGCACCGTGAAGACGTTCCTCGCGTCCGAAGCGTCGGTGCTCGTGGGGTACTGCCGCAACTTCAATGACACCCGCAACGTGGACGCAGTCGCCGTTGGAACGACGAACAGCGCACAGACCATCTTGCGCGCCGACGATTCCACGACGGTGACCGCCGCGATCTTGAAGAAGGCCGCTGCTGAGGCCCCGCACTACGTTCTCTTCGTCTCCTTGAGCGGCCACGGCGCCGCCGAAAAGGCCCACTACCGAGTGGCGGCGATCACCGGAATGGTGAATGCGTGCACCACGGTTCCTCCCAAGCTGCCGCCTATCCCCGTCGCTGTTGCGTGTTGATTGTGTGTCCGATCGTGGTCGGGTAACTCATAGGCAAACATCAGATCGGACCGTTGTTCTTGATCGCGGGGATACGAGTATTCGCCAGTCAAAATGGTCCTACACGCTCTTGTCCTCGATCTCCCACGCGTGATCCAGGACGTGCCAGGCGAGACGACGAAGCGAGTACCTCGAGGGCCACGCGCCGTTTGGAGATCCGGCGAGTAGCGCCGTAGTGACCACCGCACGCTGTTCGACCCATGGCGTTCGCGGGGGCACGCGCATACCGAGTTTCGAGCAGTAGTGACGCTCGGCCTCTTGGACGTGGGAAACGATGCCGTCGCGGTCGCGGCCACCGCCGCGCGGACCTTTCGTCAGGGTCGCCGGAGCAGCGTCGACGACGCCGTCAAAGTACGTCCAACAGTCGACCAACACCGCGACTTGGCGCTTTAGGTCTTGAGAAGTAATTGCCTCATCGTCCCACGGCGTGTCCCTGTCCGGAGCACCGAAGTCCGTGGTGGCGTTACCTGGAACCGCGCCGACGACTTCGAATGTGCCGGGCTTGAAAGGCATAGAGAGAACCGCGGCGTAGCGACCTTGGTAGTCGAGCAGCGCCTCGAGCGCCGCGTCCCTGGACTTCGCACGTCGGCACCAGCCGGGCCAGTCGATCGCCGCGGCGAAGACTGAACTTTTCCCCTCTTCGAAGTAGACGCGTGTCGCCACCGCTCCTCCTTTTCCTTCGTCAGCTACTGCACACCATTCGAGCGCCACGTTAGTGACCGGATGCGACAGCCTCGTGGCTAGTCTGAAGTTCGATCACCGCGGAGGGACCCGGTGTCACGAACGAAGGACGACCAATGGCGACAACCCGTAACGCACGAGCCCACTGGGAGGGCACGCTCCTCGAAGGTCAAGGAACCGTCGAATTGACCTCGAGTGGCATCGGCACCTATCCCATCACGTGGGCCTCGAGGGCCGAATCGGCCGACGGGCGCACGAGTCCCGAAGAGCTCATCGCCGCCGCGCACGCGTCGTGCTTCTCGATGGCGCTCTCCCACGGCCTCGCGACGAGCGGCAATCCCGCGATCTCGCTCAACACGTCGGTCGAAGTCGACTTTCAGCCAGGCGTCGGCATCACCGAGATCCGCATCACGCTGTCCGGCGAAGCGGAGAACCTCGACGCCGAGGGCTTCAAGGCCGCCGCCGAAGACGCCAAGGCCAACTGCCCGGTCTCCAAGGCCCTCGCCGCGGTGCCGATCACGTTGAGCGTCGTTTAAGGACCTTTCGGCAGAACAATGAGTGGGGGTCGCGAAGAAGGGGATATAACGCACTGCGATTCGCGACTCTCCGTTTCATTGAACGCCGCCCGACACGTCGGTGGCTATAGCCTTCGTCTCTTCGTCGCGCAGTTCCTCGGTCTGGTCGGCATCGTCCTCTACAACTGGTGGGTCTGGGTCGTCGTCGCGAGCAACCTGCTGAACAGCACCGACGAGTTCTTTAGCGACCTCGAGGCGAACGGCCGCCCCGACGCCACGATTTTCCAGCACTTCGACTTGGCGGCCGGCATCGTCATGTTCGTCGCCTTTCTCATCCGCGGTCCCTGGGGACCGAGTGGCAAGCGTAAGGAGTGGCGTTGGTTACTCCTCTTCGCGGCCGCCGGTGCGGTCGGCGGACACTACGCCTACGCCTGTCCCGAGGGGCTGAGTGCCGCGTGCCGTAGCGCCGAATGGCATCTGAAGCTCCCGCTGCACCACTACCTCCACGTGATCTCCGGCGTCATCGAGTTCGCCGCCATAACGATGGCGGTCTATGTCGCGTGGAAACGGACCAGGGAAGACTCCGGTTGGGTGTCGCTCGCCGTCAAGGGAGTCGCGATCGCCATGTTGATCGACTATCCCCTACTCGCCGTCGCGTACCTGACGGACCGATTCGGTGCCTTCGTCGAGCCGATCTTCTTCGTCTGCTTCTCGGTCATGGTGGCTGTCGAACTCCTGGAACCGAGACGACGGCCAGCTGAAGTCGACGAGGTCGCGCTCAGCTGATTGCCGGCGAGGGCTCCGCTTCGACGACGTCGACCATCTCCAATTTCTCGGACGTGCCGGTCGTGTAGGCCACGGCGGCCGAGACGAGGAGCAATAACGCCGACGCGATGAGGGCGATATCGAGTCCGTGTTCGAGCGCCCCGTAGGCGGCTTTCACGACCTTGTTGATCGTTGCCTGGAACTGCTTTTTAATCGCCGGACTGAGTCCCGCCTCTTCGGCTTGGGTCTGGCCCGTCGTCACCGCCGTAATGACCAGTTGTCGAAAAGACGCCGGGATGCCCAGCTGAACCAGACGAGCGGTCAGGTTGACCGTCAGTTGCCCGTTCACGATCGAACCCAAGATCGCCACTCCGGCCACGGCGCCGAGTTCGCGGCTCGTGTTGACCGCCGAGGACGCCATACCGGAGCGCGCGGGCGGGAGACTCGAGAGGGCGCTGGCGTTGACCGGCACGATGACGATACCGAAGCCGATCCCGGCGAGACCCATCGTCCATCCCAGTGTCGAAAGATCGACGTGGGGGCCAATGATCGCGAAGGTCAAGATGACGCCCAGGCCGGCCATCAGGCAGCCGACGGTCATCGGGATGCGCGAACCGACCCGCCCGACCCAACGGCCGGTGAAGAGCGACGCGACGACGATGCCACCGAGCAGCGGCAGAAAGTCGAGCGCCAATCCGTAGGCGTTGACCGCGACGACGACTTCCAGATAGAGCGCGACGAAGAAGAAGATCGAGAAAATCGAGAAGTAACTGGCGAACGCGATGAACGCCGATCCGGTGAATGACTTTCGTCGGAAGAACCCCAGTTCGAGCATGGGGTCCTTCGCATGCTTCTCGGCGAGGTAAAAGATGGGAATCGTCAGGAAACTGACAATGAACAAGGTGATGACCCAGTCACTGGCGTAACCACTCAACTCGCCCTGGATACAGGCGAAGGTCGCGGTGCCGAGGATGACCGCGGCGAAGAAGAAGCCGGCGAAGTCAACCCTCTTGCGAATGGCGTTGACACTCTCCGGCAACGCGATCGCGGCGACGATGAAAGCCAACGCGCCAAAGACCAGGTTGAACCAGAAGACCGCGCGCCACGACCAGATGCCGACCAGAACGCCGCCGATGACCGGTCCCATCGCGAGCGCCAGTCCCGACACCGCCGCCCAGGCACCGAGGGCTCGCGCGCGCGCCTTGTGATCGGGGTAGATGTGTCGGATCATCGATAACGTCGCGGGTTCTGACGCGGCTGCACCGACACCCATGATGATCCGACCGATGACGAGTTCGCTCGGGTTGACTGCGATCGCGCAGACGATTGACCCACCACAGAAGATCGCCACGCCGATCAACATCAGGCGCTTGCGACCGAAGTTGTCACCGAGCGCGCCGAACATCAACATCAGGCTCGCGAAGGCCAGGGCGTAGCCGCCGACGACCCACTGCAATTGCGACACATTGGCGTGAAGTTTCGCCTGCACACTGGTGAGGACGGCGCTCGCGACCGTGTTATCGAGGAACGTCAGAAAGAGGATGGCGAGAAGCGCGGCAAAACTGAAGTGGGCACGAATACCGCGCACGATGACGTCGCGCACTTGACTGGACTCGCGCTCAAGCAGGTCCGGGGAGTCGGCGTCCTCGATCATGCTCCCCTTTCGTCTCCTTGTAACTCAGAGACCTGACCCGTCTCGTTTTCGACGGGCCGGTCTTCCCAATGCTGTCAAATCAGTTGCTCGGACCAATGTATTGTGCCGAACCACTCCCTCGTACGGCAAAATTCAACGCCACTCGCAGACCACGAGGGCGAACTATCCCTGAGAGAGAGTTGCTATTTCTTTGGTGCGGCGAAGACGATCTTGAAGACCGCACTGTCGCCACCTGAGGCGTTGCCCACGCTCACTGCGCATTTGCTCAGGTTCGCCGCCGTGGTGCCGCACTTGCCGTTGCCGATCGTGCCGGTGATCACCTTGAATTTCGTCCTGGGCAGGACTCCGGTGGCACTGATCTTGGCTGGCAGAGCGGTGAAGATGTCACAGCCCGCCTCACCCTTGGCGTTCGCCTGACATTCAGTGATGTAGACGTTGTCCTTCGGCTTGAAGCCCGTGCCCGAAACGAACACGAATTTCTTGTTAGTCAGCCCCGTCGACGGCGTGACCACCAACTTCGGCTTGGCCGCAGCGCCGGCGCCGGGGGCGTTGATCAGGCCACTCGTTAAGATCCCGGCGCTGATCAGTGCCGTCATTGCGACCACTCGGATTGTTCGCGTCGATATCACGTTTTCTCCCATCTCTCTTGTGAACCGAACATTCGTCGCCTGTCGCCGCCATCACGCGCGGCGTGGCAACGATCATGGACATCAATCCACTCGTGCATGCATGGTACCAAGCCGATTCTGAATTGATGTCATAGGGATAACCCTGAGATTCACATCACGGAACTGGTCGAGCAGATGACTTCAACTCTGAGAAATCGATCTCTTCTGCTCGACCAGTGGGCCGTAGTGGATCGTGGAGCACTTGATTCGGAAATGCTCCACGATCCGATGCCCTTGCGTTCTATTGAGCCTTCAATCTAAAAATGACTGTTTGGCGGCTGTTCAAGTAGGCATTGGACGGCAGAAGGATTCGAAGCGATTTGATCACGAGACTTCACCTGGCGTTGAGTGCTCGGTGGTCGTCAGAGCGTGATTCATTGTTCCGCTCAGCATTCGCGCCCACCATTCTTGAACTCCACCTTGCGGTTCTGGGACACGGACATATTCGAAGGCCGCTTTAGAATTCGTGGTGACTACTTCGAGTATCGCGGCGAGCGCCCGTTCGTGGACACTGGGCTCGCGATCGGAGAGTTGAGACGGAGAGTTCCCTTTGGAAGGTGGCGAAAAGGTGTTTTCATCGATATTGAGGTAGCTCCCAAGTTCAGCGGCCAATGAATTACCGGAGATGCTGGCTCGCACGTACAGATCACGCAACGTGAACGGTCTCACGGGTACGTCAATACTCGACGAAAAGGCGTGGCTGCCGGGCTCCGACGAATCTTTGGTGATTGACACTTACAGTCCCCAATTCCGCCCCTGCAGTAATAATTTCTACAATAAAGTCCGCGCATTGTCAAATGGTTGTGAATCGCGAGTTGCGCCGTAGATATTGTTTCGTCGGGTTTTCGAAACTGGTTACCGCTGACCAAGCTCAGCGCGGCTAAGTAATCGCAATCCGTTTTGCGCTCGCCCACGGTCTTGGAGAACTGCTTCACGCTGACAGTTCATATCGTCGGACGGTTGGGTTGTGAAGAACGCACGCCTTGGGCCAGGGCGAAAGTGGAGCTTCAAACGTCCCGGTTCAACGACTGAGCCTTTCATCGAAAGAAGTCTCCCCGGCAGCAACGCCAATCTCGAAGGTCACTCTCGCTAAAGCGTCTCGGGCTACTCCGGAGACGCTCCTTCGTGAGAGAGAATGAAAAACCATGGGAAAGCGAACAAAAAGTGCAATCCTGGACAATCGCTTGTTGAGATTCGCAGATTGAATCCATCCATGTGTCCTCTTTGAAACGAGTACTGGTTGAGTCAAACTCCCGGGGCCTGGTGCCCGCGGTGGACAGTGTGCCTGGTTCGTCATCCAAAATATCTGATCGGAAAGCTCTTTTGATGAAAGTCCAGTCAAAGATGTCGTGAGGCCATTTCAGGAATACCGAGCAGACGACTCTTCAGGTCCTAGCGAATGAGTTCATTCATGATGGCAGAGATAGCACCCGCCTGCAAAATTTGAGTGCCGTTTCGAACACTCGATGATCTCTCGATATGAGTTCATTCAGCGGGTTTTTCTCCGAAAGGACTGCATTTATTCCAGGATCTAATGTCTACGGCTTCCCACGCTATTCACCACAATTTGACAACGAGTGACCATTGATGTAGAAATCCTTCCTGTAGGGGCGGAATT
>Ga0302202_10000599_pt1 | contig 47280 bp, 35 predicted proteins | sample II_Bog_N3_3_FD_194579 | JGI IMG/M metagenome (GOLD analysis project Ga0302202, IMG submission 194579) | Peat permafrost microbial communities from Stordalen Mire near Abisko, Sweden - II_Bog_N3_3 | ecosystem: Environmental > Terrestrial > Soil > Wetlands > Peat | place: Sweden: Abisko...
CGTCCACCTGGGCATTGAGGACCATCTCCCGCACCACCTCGTCCTGGCTGGCGGCGTCGAGCAGCGGCAGGGCGAGGACCAGGGTCAGCACTGAGAGGGGGAGCATGTTGGGCATGTCACGCTAGGAGAGTTGGGGGGTGCCCGGCCCCGGTGGTCAGCCATGGGCCTGCCAGGATCTCCACCACGGCACCGACGGCGATGCCGCCCCGTGCCGGGTGCCAGGACGCCGGGGAGCCATGGTGGTGCCGCGCGCTGCGTCCAGTACCTGAGCGTGCGGGAGAGCGCGGAGAGGGCATCGCTGTCCAGCATGGACGCTGGGGTCCACGCATCGTGTGAGGAGTTGAGCCTTTCGGCATGGGATTCGTCCCAATGCGTGCGCCGCAGACGGTCTGCAGGACGACGGCCATCACCAAGCGGCGATCCGGATCGATGCTATTCGCCCAAGAGTTCCAGGACCAGTTCCGCATCATCGCCGGCGACCTCACGCAAGGCGGCAACCATGCGTTCGAATACTGACGCTTTGGGCAGGACCTGTTCGAGTGCCAAGGCGCGCGCGGCGATATGCGCGGCGCGCTCCTTGCCCAGATGCTCGCGGATGGCCTGACGCAGTTCATGCACCTTCGGTGATGCCGGATTCACTGCCGGGCCCTCGGCCGGCGGCTCGGGACGACGCGGCTCCTCGGGCACCGGGGTGTTGGCCGGCTGCGGGACGGCGGCATCTGGCGCCTGCGCCTGGGCATCGGGATCGATCAGCGTGGCGATCGTCCGGCCTTCGCCCTTGCGCCCTTGCTGGGCTATCCAGCTGCGCAGCTCATCCCACTGCCCCCCCGCCCGCTCGCGCAGGCCCGCACGCGTCCAGCCGGAGCGGGCACCCGACTCCACCACCCGGCGCACATAGCCGCCGGGGGACTGGATGCGCGTCGGATCGTCCTTGGGTGCCGACCAGCGCCAGTAATGCCAGAGGTAGACCAGGGCGAGCTGGGTCTTGGTCCAGCCGCTCTCAAGCGCCTTGCTCTGCGCTTCCGGGGCGTATTCGATCTTGCTGCGCAGCCATTCCAGCAGGCTGGCACTGCTCCCGACAGCGGACTGGTCCTTCCCATCGTCCAAGCTCGGCTCCGGCTGCGATACCTGCGGCTTTTGCGGCGGATCGTATTCCAGCTTCGGCATCGGCTCCTTCTCGCTGAGTCGGTCGATCTTCAGCCAGTACTGCTGCGAGATGCCCTTGGGCGGCGGGATGAGGTCCAGCTGGTCGGGCTTGGCCCAGACGATCATCAGGTAGGGATGCGAATTCTCGCCGAGATCCTCGCGGTATAGGTCCGGCTCGACCGAGCGCAGGATGCCGAAGGCGAGCATGCGCTCGAGGGACCGCCAGATCCGGCTGTTGCGGTTCCAGGGATTGGCGAAGCGGAAGAGGTTGCGGTCCTTGACCCGCTGGCGTTCGGCGAAGCGGATCTGCAGCCACGATATCGGGATGCGCGTGACGTCATCCTTGCGCCAGGCAGCCAGGAACAGGTAGATCGACCGGCTGATCTTGGGTGCGGTATCATCGCCCGCATCGACGATGGCGTGGCGGATGCGGCGCACCAAGGTGAAATAGCCGCGCAGATCGAAGACCTGGCGCATCATCGGCGACGATCCTTCGATCATCTTCTTCCAGTCGTTGGAGAGCGTGGCGCTCAACGGCTGTCCCCGGGTGCCATCGCTGGTGGAGGCCTGCTGGAGGATGCGGAAGGAGTAGTTCAGCTGCGACTTCTTGCGATCCACCGCCGCGACGCTGGGATCGATGTCGGAGAAGACGATGTCGGTATGCTTGATGCGCTCCACCGATGCGCGCAGCTCCTCATACGGCGGGCGCTCCAGGTAGCGATAGCCCAGCCAGGGCAGCAGCGTCTCCTCGTCCAAGGCGATCATGGTGCGCTGGCGGACCATGTACTCGAAGGTCAGCGCCATGGCGACATCGAGATCGAGATGGCGCAGTAGACCCAAGGGGTTGGGCGAGGGTCCGATGTGCCCGGTGGCTTCGGCGCCGCGGTTGTTCTTGGTCTCCACCCGGCGATAGCGCCAGGCATTGTCCACCTGCTGTGACCAGTCGAAGCTGGCATGCTCGACCTTCACCGCCTGACGATCATCGTGCCAGATGGGCGCCATCAGGGCTTCGCGTGGCCACACCGCTGCGATCTGGCCCTCCGCATTGCGCGCGCGCACGATCGGGTCAAGCATGCCCAGACGGATGAGCTCATGCTCATCGAGCGAACGCTCATGGCGCGCGATCAGGTCGACTGGGCGCACCACGGTGAGATCGCGAGCAGGCGTACCGGCGCCAGCCGGGACGACCGTATAGGGATCATCGGGCTCGGGCCGCTGGATCGGCGTGGCATCGCGCACGGCGGGCGAGCGGGCTTCTCGTTTCTTCCGGCGCGCCATCGTGGCACCGTAGCGGTGGTACTCCACCGTACCAGGGTCTATATGCTACTCACCGCCTTCATCTGCTATGGGTCACTCACTGGGCTTTATCTGCTATAAACGAGGTTTATCCGCTACAAATGCCATCCCGAGTGTGGTCGTCGGCTGTCTGGGTCTATCTACTATAAACAAGCTTCATCGGCTATGAGATATTTTATCTGCTATAGCCGTACCTCATCTGCTGTTATGACGTAGCTTATCCACTGATCCACGTGCTCTATCTCCTACGATACGTGGTCTATCTACTATATTTCCTCCCAGGTCCTTTTCCCACAGCGGCTTAGGAAGGGAGAACAAGGTCTTTAACAAGTACTCTTACAAGACACCATCACCAGAGGGCCTGATGCGGATGATCTGGCCCTCTGTGGATATCGACAACGACCGGATGGGCGTAGAAGCTCAGCCGACCCGCCTGCGAGTCAGCACCACTGGCAGCGTCTTCATCAACGAGGAACGCCCGCAGGGTCAGGCGGAAATCATCCGCTCCCGCGAGCTGCTCCCGTGCGAGGAGGTCGCCATGGTCCGCGAAGCCGAAGTCACCTGCGTCTCCAAGACCGACCATACCGAACCGTATGATCGGATCCGCAGCCTCGGAGGCGGCACCGGCCCCTACTGGGAGATCAGCCACGCTCGGGCGATCGATCTGGTGGAGCACGATCGGTTGCGGTTCTACACCTGCACGCCGCAAGGCGAGCGCCTGTACCTGGTCGTAGTGACCAGCAGGGACGGCTACAAGTACATCAAGACGGTCGCCGATGAGGTTGTGCCGGGCCATTTGCTGGAATTGCCGGATTGCCCTGGCCGTTTGGCAGGCGCAATCGCGACCAGGCTGCCACATCCCGTGTCCGGGCCGGATGCGTCTGGGCACACCCCGGAGGTGTCCAACGCCTCGTCACCGTCGTTACCGCAAGCAACCAGCACGGCTCCCCCCCCGCATACAGGATAGCGGTTTGGGTCGAAGCGCACCATGGGCAGCCACATGAACGGCCCCGCCGATACACGTGGAATAAGTAACCCATTGTATTATATAAGCTTATAAATTTCTCCAATGGTGGGGGTGGTCGATAGCCCAGTTGCGGCCACATCACCTGCGAGGGCCACGCGGCCAGCCGCCGCGAGCAGGGTGTACCTAGGTACCGAAAGGTAGCCGCGGCTGGTGTCATAGTATAGGTAACCACCATCTGCGTGGCCCATCACCGGTTCCCTTCCCCATCTCATCGACGCGCCCGGTCGTGTCGTACGAGGGTATCCCATGCGCCGCACACTCCTCTGGTCTTTGCCGCTGCTGCATATTGCCGGTCACACGCTGGGGGCCGCAGACCAGGCCACCGGCAAGGTCGAAGTCCATCTGAAGGATGGCGAGACCGTGCTCGGGCTGCTGGTCGGTGAAGATACGGACTCGGTGACGGTGCGCCGCACCATGCGCTCGCGCAGCGGCACGGCGACCGCCGACATCCACTATCAGCGCACTGACCTCGATGAGGTGACCGACCTCGTCCAGGCCTACCAGGATCAGGCTGCCAAGACGGGGAAATCGCTCACTGCCCAGCTGACCCTGGCCCATTGGTGCAGCGATCGTGAGCTCCCCGATCAGGCGGCGACCCATGCGCTTGCGGCGCTGGCGATCGATCGCGCGAACGTGGAGGCGCGCACACTGCTGCTGAGCCTGGGCTATCTGCGGGTGAAGGGGCAGTGGGTGAAGGAGGAGGAGTACCTCGACAGCCACGGGCTCGCGCGCTATCTCGACAAGATCTACTCCAGCGCTGACCGGCAGGCGATCGTCACCGCCCACCAGGCGCAGCTAGCAGCCGAACTGAATCAAGCGGACAAGCAGAAGGGCGCAGACCGTCTCCAGGCCTTTATCGCCCTGGACCAGGCGAGCCTGGCCGCCGACAAGAAGCGCTCAGAGGACCTTGATGCGGACATCAAGGACAAGACCACCAAGCTCACCGCGGCGCAGAAGCAGGCGGATGATGACCAGAAGAAGCTGGATGCGGCCAACAAGGCCGTGGCGGCGGCAAAGACCGGCCGGCGGTCATTGGGCCCGTCCGAGACGACCATCGATGCCCAGAAGCAGGCGCAGCAGACCGAGACCGATGACAAGACCGCTATCAGCGATCTGCAGAAGCAGATCGACAAGGACAAGCAGCTGAAGGCCGACCTGGTGACCCATGATCAGCACCTCACCGAAGAGATCGACGCGCAGATCAAGCAGGCGTCGATGGTGAGCGCGGATGTCACCACGGCGACGGCGGAGGTCGACAAGGCGCGCAAGAACACCGATGCCGTCATCGCCCGTTCAACGCCGGTGATCCTCCCGGAAGAGTGAACGCCTCGCTCTCTCCCGGCCTTTGCGCCGCGCGGAATGATGGCGGCCGCCAGCGCTCGGCACCCTTCACCCCGGCGGCACCCGGACCGGACGGGTGGGTGTCCTGGATCTGGTTGGCAAGGAGCGTGCAGCGCACATCCACGAGCTGGTGGCGATCCGGCCCCGGGGGGAAGGCAGCACCATGGCCTTGGTCTGCACCAGCGATGCGCTGGTACAGTTGGCCCCCGGGAGCACCTCCACCCTCCAGCTTGATGATGTCCTTTTCGGCTATGACGGACGCACCGCGACCTGGATAAGCCACCAATACTGCAATGCAGCGGACATCCAGGTCGATGCGACCATCCTCCAAGCAACCGAGCCCTAATCTCCGTCCCCATGCCAGGCGTGGCCTGAGATCAGCCATGCGCCTGTTAGTGTCCAGCGGACAACGAGTTGGAGCGTTTCCGGAAGGCTGTCTCCTGAGTGCGGCGGGCCGCCTGCCGCGCCTGCGCTGGTGCGACTCCCTGGTGCGCAATCAGCGATTGTGAGCTACCCTATCCCAGGTGGTTCCAGGAGCCGGATCATGCCTGCGCACAAGCACCGTCATCGTCCGCCCCCGACCTGGTCGCTTCCGGCCATCGACCAGGGTCTGCTATCCGCTGACGACGTGGGCGGTCGGCCGCGCCGCAATCGCCATCGCCATCGCCCGGCCCTGCACACCACTCTGCGTCATCCACTCCATGCGCGTGGTCCGGTACGGCGCAGCCGTCAGTGCCTGCGTCCACGCCCGCGTGGCCCTGACTCCGGCTGAGCCGCGGCCGGCCACCTCCACGCAGCGCAGCAGAGCCATGTCCACACCACCTCCGTTGCACCACCACGCCCCGATTGCCGGTAATCAGCCGTGCTGATCTCGACCAAGATCTGGGCCAGCATCAGTGCACTGCTGCTCGGCTATTTCGCCACCGTGGTGCTCAGCTGGGAGTTCACCAAGGGCATGGAAGCCCGGTTGAACGCGGTCATCAACTCTCTGGCTCCGGCATCGACGCTCAGCCATCAGGCCCTGATCACCTTCCGGCAGCAGACGCAGTTCTACCAGGATGCCGTGCTGCAAGGCGAACAGAGCCTGTTCAAGAATGCCAGCACCTCCGCCCAGGAGGTCGCCACCGGGCTGGCCGCGATGAGGGATCTGCCAAACATCTCGACTGCGCGCCGTCAGGATATCGTCGACCTGATAGGCGATCTCTCACGCTTCACCGCGCAATCGGTGAAGGTCTACGGCTCGATGGCCCTGGCGGCGCCGGATGAGCAGACTCGTCGGCTCGCGGCCGAGCTCGACATGGCCACCGAGCATTTGAAGGGGCGCTTGGACGATCTCGTGAAGGGATGTTCGGATGACATGCGCAATGCGCTCGAGGGAACGGTCATCACCACCAAGAGCCAGCAGAAGTTCAGCCAGATCCTCTTCATCGTCGTCGCCATCCTCAGCAGCATGTTCGTGATCCTGGTCATCACGCGCTGGACCCGCCGGCTGCGCAACCTGCTGCTGGCCAGCGAACGCATGTCGCAAGGCGACTTCAGCGTGCCCATCCATGACCAGCTCCAGGACGAGGTCGGCTATCTCTCGCGGTCGTTCTCGCTCATGCAGGATGCAGTCCACAGTCGCGGCCGCCAGCTGCGGCAGTTCAATGAGAACCTCGAGCGCACCATCCAGGACCGCACCAACGAGCTCTCGCTCAAGAACGCGGATCTGCTGCGCGAGATCCAGGAGCGCGAGCGGACTGAATTCTCCCTGCGCCTGCTCGAGTCGGCGGTCAATCAGATCACCGATGCGGTGATGATCACCACCCCGAGGAGCGATCAGCGCACGCTGGAGATCGTCTATGTCAACCCCGGCTTCACCGCCATGACCGGCTATGCGCCCCAGGAGGTGATCGGCAAGAGCCCTGACATCCTGGTCGGTGCGAAGACCGACCGTTCGCGTCTCGACCATCTCTTCTCCGAGTCCACGGCCGGGCGGAATGCGGTGGGTGAGATGATCAACTACCACAAGAGCGGAGCCGAGGTCTTTGTTGAGTGGATCGCCGTCCCGCTGCGCGACAAGAAGGGCAGCATCGTCAATCTGGTCGCCGTCCAGCGCGACATCACCCAGCGCAAGGAGGCGGAGGCGGAGATCCAGCTGATGCATCGCCAGCTGCTGGACGCGTCGCGACGCGCGGGCATGGCCGAGGTGGCCACCGGCGTCCTGCACAATGTCGGCAATGTGCTCAACAGCGTCAACGTCTCTGCCACCTTGGTGTGCGACCGCCTGGCGAATTCCCGCGTCAGCAATCTCAACCGGGTGGTGTCGATGATTTCCGGCCATCAGGGCGATCTCGGCTCCTTCCTCTCCGGCGACGAACGCGGCCGGCAGCTGCCCGAATATCTGGGCAAGCTCAGCGACCACCTGCTCATCGATCGCGACATGACGATGAAGGAGCTCAAATCGCTGGTCTCCAATATCGAGCATATCAAGCAGATCGTCAGCCTGCAGCAATCCTACGGCAAGTCCTCCGGCTTCCTTCAGCACGCCAAGCCGAACGAGATCGTCGACGAAGCGGTCCGTCTCAATGCCCTGATCCTCCAGCGCGGCGATATCACCGTCGTGCAGGATTATGGGGAATTCCCGCAGCAGATGCTCGATAAGCAGAAGATCCTGCAGATCCTCGTCAACCTGATCGCCAATGCCCAGCATGCCCTGGCGAACACCGCGGGCGGAGAGCGGAAGCTGACCATCGCGATCACCACCACCATGACCCATCTCACCTTCGTGGTCCGAGATACGGGCATTGGCATCAGCGCCACGCATCTCGGCCAGATCTTCACCCACGGCTTCACCACCAAGAAGGATGGCCATGGCTTTGGTCTGCACTACTGCGCGATCGCAGCCAAGGAGATGCATGGTTCCCTGTCGGTCGAAAGCCAGGGGCTCGGCCACGGAGCCACCTTCACGCTCACCATCCCGATCGAACCGCAGGCCGGCTGAACCGCGCCAGGCAATGGGCACGCGGCATCGTATCGGACCGTGAGAGCGTCAGCGGGCACCGTTCGGAGTGACGATGTAAATGGCTTCTTGGTCTATTATTACGACGCTAAACCGGCATCCTGCCCGGGCAATCCGGTTGCCTCCAGTTCGGCCTAGCGTGCTTGCGCGCGCCACCAATCGTATGGTATGCTGCAGTACTGATGCCGTGCTCGGTCCGCATGCGCTGACGTCGCGACCGGCTCACCCTCTCGGATAGCAGTGATCATGAGCGATCAAGCACAGGCAGGCGTGCGGCGCATCCTGGTCGTCGATGACAACCCGGCCATCCACGACGATTTCAAGAAGATCTTCGGCACCATCACCGCTGGTGGCGACGAGGCCGGCAGTAGCGAGCTGGACCGCCTCGAGTCGGGCCTCTTCGGTGCCCCCATACCGGCCAAGCCCATCTTCTGCCTGGAGCTCGACTCGGCGTTCCAGGGCCAGGAGGCGGCGCGCCTGGTTGCCCAGTCGCTCAAGGACCAACGGCCCTACGCGGTTATCTTCGTCGATATGCGCATGCCGCCAGGCTGGGACGGCCTGGAAACGACCATGCGCATCCTCGAGCTGGACCCCTTCGCCCAGGTGGTCATCTGCACCGCCTATTCCGATTATTCCTGGGCCGAGATGACCAGCCGGCTGGGGGCCTCCGACCGGGTGCTGATCCTCAAGAAGCCCTTCGACAATGTCGAGGTCATCCAGCTGATCCAATCGCTGAGCCGCAAATGGGAGCTGCTGCAGGAGTCGCTGGCGCATCGCTTGCGCCTCGAGCATCAGGTGCAGGAGCGGACCAACGACCTGGTCTCGGCCAATGCGCGCCTGACCTCGCTGATCCAGGCCTGCCCCCTGGGCATCCTCGCCAGCGATGAGCGCGGGGCCATCACCACCTGGAATCCGGCCGCGCAGCGGCTCTTCGGCTGGTCCATCGGTGAGCTGGGCGCACAGCCGCAGGATGCGCCGCCTGCGGACGATCTGCGTCCCCAGCTCGCAGAGCTGCTGGCGCTCTGGCTGAAGGGCAACTCCGCCGCCGGCAGCGAACGCCGGGTGAGCGCCAAGGACGGGTCGGTGATCGACATCAGCTTCGCCACTGCGCTCATCCGCGATACCCGCGGACGGATTGACGGACTGATGTCGATCATCAGCGACGTGACCATGCAGAAACGCATCGCCAGCGAATTGCGCCGGGCCAAGGAGGCGGCCGAGGCCGCCACCCAGGCGAAATCGGACTTCCTCGCCAACATGAGCCATGAGATCCGCACCCCCATGAACGGTGTCATCGGCATGACCGATCTGCTGATGGATACCGATCTCAACCAGGAGCAGAGAGAATATGCGACGACGGTGCGTTCCTGCGGCGAATCGCTGCTGACCCTCATCAACGACATCCTCGACTACTCCAAGATCGAGGCTGGCAAGCTCGACCTCGAGAGCATTTCCTTCTCGCCCCGCGTGATGATCGAGGAGACGGTGGCGATGATCGCCGAGCGGGCACAGGCCAAGAACCTGGATCTCTGCACCCTGATCAGCGCCGACATGCCCAGCCGGGTCATGGGCGACCCCAGCCGCCTGCGGCAGATCCTGCTCAATCTGCTGAGCAATGCCGTCAAGTTCACCGATAAGGGGGACGTCTCGGTCACCGCGCAGGTGGTGCATGGCGACAACGCCATGGAGATCCTGCATCTGGCGGTGCGCGATACCGGCATCGGGCTGAGCATGGATACCACCGCCCGCCTGTTCCAGCAGTTCACCCAGGCCGACAGCTCGGTGACGCGGAAGTACGGCGGAACCGGCCTGGGCCTGGCGATCAGCAAGCGCCTGGTCGAGCTGATGGGCGGTACCATCACGGTGCAGAGCGTGGTGGGCCAGGGCAGCGAATTCACCTGCGTGGTGCCGCTGCGTCGCGCGCATGAGGAAGTCGTCGAGGCGCTGACGATCGATCTCACCGGGCGCCGCGCGCTGTGCATCGACGGCAGCGCGATCAGCCGGCGCGCCCTGCGCGAGCAGCTGCACTCCTGGGGCATGACCTGCGAGGAGGCCAATGACGAGCAATCGGCGATCGCCGCCTTGCGCGCACCGCCTGGACTGCCCGATCTGATCATCATCGACAGCCACCTGCCGGGGATGGAGGGCATCGATATGGCGCGCGTGCTCAAGGCGCACCTGGGAGCGCAGGGCCGCCCCATCGTCCTGCTTGCCGCCATCGCGCATCGCGGCATGGCCGGCATGGCGAGCGAAGCCGGTATCACCGGCTTCCTGACCAAGCCCATCCGCCAGGCGCAGCTGTATGAATGCCTGGTGGCGGTGCTGCATCTGGAGCACAAGAAGACCCCGACCACCCTGGTGACCCGGCACAGCATCGCCGAGGCCAAGGCGGCACGCCGCCGGCGCGTCCTGGTCGCCGAGGACAACAAGATCAACCAGCGCGTCATCTCCATGCAATTGCACAAGCTCGATTGCCAGGTCGATGTGGTCGGTTCCGGTGCCGAGGCGATCGCCGCCATCGCCTGCAACCAGTACGACCTGGTGCTGATGGACTGTTCGATGCCGGAGATGGACGGCTACACCGCTACACGGCTCATCCGCTCGCAGGAGGAGCCCGGGCATCATATCCCGATCGTCGCCCTGACCGCCAGCGTCATGCAAAATGACCGCCAACGCTGCCTGGATGCCGGGATGGACGAGTTTGTCGCCAAGCCCGCGAGCATCGAGGCGCTGATCCATGTCCTGAACCTCAGCCGCGATCCCGGCAAGCTCAGCAGCGGTGTGCGCCCGGCGATGGCGCGCACGCCCCAGTCGTAATCGCCAGCATCTGGGCATCTTGTGGCGCATCGCCGAGGTGGTGTTCACCGCCCGATGTCGGGACAGCCGATGCTCCGCCGGCGTCGGGCGAGGCGGAGGTCACGCAGAATCTTGACAAGGGATAAAACAGGATATGTTTATTTCCACTCTTTGGGAGAAAAACCCTCGCCTTTAGGCGATCCCTTTAGGCTTTCGTTTTCCATGGTACGGTAGAAGCATGCAGAACTACAAGCACGGCTCCCATACTGTCTATGATCTTCGATATCATATTGTCTGGATTACCAAGTATCGATACCAGGTGATGGTTGGTGATATCGCGGTCAAGTGTAGAGACTATATCAGGGAAATCTGTAAGGCGAGGGAAGTTGGAATCCTTTCCGGGAAAGTGGGTAAAGATCATGTACATATGTACGTTGCGATACCGCCATATCTATCCGTTTCAAAAGTAGTCCAGTACATAAAGGGTAAATCATCTCGGAAATTGCTTTCGGAATCCAAAGATCTCCAACGACGATATTGGGGGCAACACCTCTGGGCACGTGGGTATTTCGTATCATCGGTCGGAGAGATAAATGACGAGATCATCAGGAAATACATCGAGGGACAGCATGAGCATCATGGTGACGCAGAATTCACGATAGACGTGTGACTTAAGCGAGCGACGCTGACTTTAGTCGGCGTTGCTCGCAATGTATCACAACCTGTGCGCTTTAGCGCACATGTCGTTGAGGTGCGCCAGGCATGGCGCGAAGCGCCTTGACCGGCGCTTAGAACCGGAGAGCGAAAGCGAACCGGGAATTGACGTGGAGGGTGTAAGTCCCTCTGGAGGCCTTAATGACAGGAACTCCGAGCCGAACAGCAACGGTGCCCGCCGTGAGGGGGATCGGAAGGAAGCTGTAAGCAAAGTCCCGGCCCGAGGTACACGAAGGGCATACGAGGCGACAGCTGGTGGGCGAGGGAGCCTGAACGCCCAAAGCCCAATGTCATTCGGACCACGCTGTCGTAAATGCTCCGGGTATATGGGATGAACGTCACGCGTCTTACCCTGGGAGATCTGTCCGGTTGCCGCAAGGCAAGCAACGCACGAGCGAAAGCGCATGCTGGGCAGAAGTCAGCAGAAGTCAGTACTCCACTGCGTAGGTGGAGGAGGACATGAACATAGAGAGCCGAACTGGCTCGGAGCCTTCGATGCCTGATGGAGATGCAGTCAACCCGGCTGAAATTCCGGGGCAACCGTGGTTCAGCGGCGGCAGTACCGCCGAGGGACCATGGCATGCGCAGCAAACGGGCGCGGTAGGTGACGACAAAGCTGGGACGTGGCCGCAGATAACCATGGAGGAGGTATTACGCAGCGAGAACATGAAAGCAGCCTATCAGCGCGTCAAAGAGAATAAGGGATGCCCAGGAATAGACGGGATGACCGTCGACGACCTGGGTCCGGCCCTGGTGACGCAATGGGAGGTCATTCGGAAGGAATTGCATACGGATTCCTATAAGCCCCAACCCGTGCTGAAGGTAGAAATACCGAAACCAGGCGGGAAAGGGACGCGATCCTTGGGTATTCCAACGGTCATCGACCGGGTGATTCAACAAGCCATGCTGCAAGTCCTGCAACCATTCTACGATGCAACCTTCTCGGACGCGAGCTTCGGCTTTCGCCCGGGGCGGAGTGCACACCAAGCGGTTGAACGTGCCCGCGAGCATATCGCGGCCGGGCACCGCTGGGTCGTAGATATGGACTTGGAGAAATTCTTCGATCGCGTGAACCACGACGTCCTGATGTCGCGTCTGGCCCGCAGAATCGTCGATAAACGAATCCTGCATCTGATCCGCCGTTATCTGACGGCGGGAATGATGGAGGACGGGCTGGTGTCAGAGCGTACCCAGGGAACTCCCCAGGGTGGGCCGCTGTCGCCGCTCCTGAGCAATATCCTGCTCGATGAGCTGGATAAGGAACTCGAGCGACGAGGGCACCGCTTTGTACGGTACGCCGATGACTGCAACGTGTACGTGCGGTCAGAGGCAGCCGGAATGCGGGTCATGGCATCGGTGGAGCGCTTCCTGGCGGAAGTGCTTCGCTTGAAGATCAACCGGGAGAAGAGTGCTGTGGACCGACCCTGGAAACGCAAGTTTCTGGGATTTACGTTCACGCCACAATACCAGTCGAGGGTAGTCGTGTCCCCAGAATCGGCTAAGCGATTCAGGGACAAGATGAATGAGCATTTCCACAGAGCGCGGGGGAAGAACCTCGGCGCGTCCATCAAGGAAATGGCACCAATCCTCCGCGGCTGGGTGACGTACTACCGAAAAGCGGAAGTAAAGGCGACGTTCGTGGCATTGGATCAATGGCTTAGACGGAAGCTGCGCTGTATCATGTGGCGTCAGTGGAAGCGGCAAAAGACCCGATACCGCGAACTAGTGTCGCGCGGACTGGACCCAGAACAGGCCCAGAAATCTGCAAACACCGGCAAGGGACCATGGCGGAACTCAAAGTCCCGTCATATGGGACTTGCCGCTCCTAACGCCTTCTTCAGCGAGCTTGGTCTCGTTAGTCTCCTCGATGGGTATCTGCGGGCAAATCGCTCTTTATGAACCGCCGTATACTGAACAGTACGTACGGTGGTGTGGGAGGACGGGGTAGGCAACTGCCCCTCCTACCCGATGCCAGCTGCCGCTGGACCTGCCGGCCAGGGCGCTCGCGATCCGGGTCGCTGAGCACGGTGTGCGTTCGCACGAACGATCGAAGCCGCCCCGTGAGGAGCGGCTTCGATTGCATCCTGGCACTGCCCACCAGCGGCATGCCCCCCGGTGGCGGGCGGCACGTGCTGAGGTCGAGCCCGGCTAGTGGCCGCCGGGTCCGGGGAAGGGGATGGAGATCTCAGGCAGGACCTGGCCGCCGGAGGTCAGGTTCAGCACCGAGACCACCCAGTCGTAGTCCTTGCGATCAACCTTGAAATCGAAGCGGACTTCGATCGTGGTGCTGATGCCAGGAGGCACTTCGAACTCGCCAGCCGGGGAATTCGAGGGCGGCGTATAGCCGGTCCAGGGATTGAAGCCGCCGTGGGGGCGGACGGCGATGAACGACTGGCCCTCGAGGGTGGCGCGGAAGCCATCGAGATTCATGCCCTGGCCGGTATGGAACTGGATCGGAGCCTTGGAGCCATTGGTGATGGTCAGGGTGACGATCAGGTAGTGATCGGACTGCTTATAGTGGTTGATCGCGACGGTCACGCCGGCGGGACTCGTCACGGTAGGAGCTTGCCCGACAGGGAAGGAGGCCTCAAGGCGGGATTTACTCGAGCCGCCGCCGCAGCTGCCGAGGGCCACCGCGAGGGCCAGTAGGGGAAGGATGACGTAAGCACGCATGAGGGTCTCCCTGGTTTGCGCTCGGTTTGTATGTCCCCCGGTGGTCAGCGCAACCATCGGCACTGGACTTCCGCGCCAACGCCGGCCGGTGGTCGCGCGCTCCTGGAGATAGCAGGTGCGCAACCACGGCATCTCCGGTGCCTACCGCGCAGGTGGGGCAGCCGGATGGCGCTGCCCGGTGGGGTTCCCGCGCCAGCGCGAAGGGCCGAGCCGAGCATGTTCTCGAAAGGGCTGGCACCCACCCACCGCGGAAATATTGTAATACTTGATTTTATAACATGTTACGATGGTTGTCGCGGTCGTGCTGCCGCGCTGTGGCACGACGCCGGTCGTGAGTGCAGAGGTATCCTGTAACCTGGCGACCCAGGTGAGCGAAGGAGTGGGTATGGAGCCATCGCCGCAATTCCGCTTCACGCAGCTGTGGATGCAGGCGCAGCCGGTGGTGGTCAGCGTGCTGACGGCGCAACTACGTGATCGCACGGCAGTCGAGGACGTCATGCAGGAGGTGGCGCTGGCGGCATTCCAGGCGCTGCCTGGCTTCGATGAACGCCGCTCTTTCACCGGCTGGGTGGTGGGGATCGCCCAGCACAAGGCGGTGGACTGGCTGCGCCGCAACGGCCCGCGGCGCAGCGGGGTGAGCGACCAGCAGGCGCTCGCCACCCTCGCCCTGGTCGCGGCCGAGCTCGAACAGGAATTCTCCGCCCGCGAACTCGCGCTGCATGGCTGCATCGATGTGCTCACCGGCCGTTCACGCGACCTGGTGCGACTGCATTATGCCGAACAGCAGCCGGTGGCGGCGATGGCGGGCCAGCTCGGCGTGTCGGTGGCGAACGTCAAGGTCATGTTGCACCGCGTGCGCGAAGTGCTGCGCACCTGCGTCGAGCGCCGCCTCGCGGCGGATGGACGCTGACCATGGCCGACCAGACGCCATCCGGAAGCGAGCTGCTGCAGCAGTGGAACGAAGAGGCGCTGGGCGCCGAGGAGCAGGCGCGCTTCGACGCCGCCCTGCGCGATCCGGAGGCAGCGCGCGCCTTCCTGCGTGAGCTGCATTTCGATCAGGCGCTCGCACGCGTGGCGCGCGCCGCTGCCGTTCGCCAGGGCCTCGCGCCGGTGGTGCCGCCGAGCGAGCGCATAGTGCGCCGGCGGCTACGTCCAAACGGGGTGCGGAGACTGGGCGCAGCGGCGGCGATGGCGGCGGTACTGGTCGCGGCGGTGGCGCTCGGGATGGTCTGGCAGCGATACGCCCCGAAGCCGGTGGTGGCGAACCTGGTCGCCGCCGCCGGAGCAGCGCACCTTGGGGCCGCGGTGGTCGCGGCTGGCGAGAGCTGCGATGTGCGGGATGGCGATCGCCTGGAACTGCCGGAGCGGGGCTGGGCATCGCTGTGCTTCAGCGACGGTACGGTGGTCAATGTCCTGGGCCGTTCTCGCCTGGTGATCGCCCTCGATCATGGCGCCAAGCATCTCAGCATCGAGCAGGGCGAGGTCCGCGCCGACGTGCGCAAGCAGCCGCTCGGGCTGGCGATGACCATCTCCACGCCGCGCGCCGATACCACCGTGCTCGGCACGCGGCTGACGGTGCTCGGAGGTGCGCAGGAGCAGGTCTCGGTCGACGAAGGCCGGGTGCAGGTCCAGCGGCGAGCCGACCATGCCCTGGTCCAAGTCGGAGCTGGCGAGCTGGTGCAGATCAGCGAGCATGCCGTCTTGGCGGTCGTCCATCTCCGGCGTCCACAGGAGGTCGACGAGACGCCACCGATGGCCGGCCTGCAGCTCTGGCTCGATGCTGATCGTGGCATCTCGGCGGATCACGATGGGCTGGTCTGGCAATGGCGCGACCAGGGCCCGCTCGGCCTGGATCTCAGCCAGGCCGAGGCTGATCGGCAGCCGCGGCTGCTGCCGGCGGCGGCAGGCACGCATGCGGCGGTGTCGTTCGATGCCCATCGCGACTGGCTGGAATGCCCGATGGCCTGGCCTGAATTCCACGCCTATACGGTGGCCATCCTCCTGCGCCCCACTTCCCTGGGCGCATGGAGCCAGACCATCGGCTGCGGCTGGGGCAGCTTCACCTTCCATGGCGATGCCCAGGGCGGCATCTTCGCCGGGGTCGGGGCGCTGGGAGGAGGCATCCGCTTCACCCCCGACCAGCTGCCGCCCGGCAGCCTGCGACTGCAGTCCTGGCGGCGCTATGTCATCACCTACGCCGATGGCTCGGGATCGGCCTATGTCGATGGCCGTCTTATCGCCCGCATGGACATGCCTCGGCCGGTGGCCTGGCGCCGCTTCCACATCGGCCGCCCGCATGCACCGGCCGACGAGCCCTACAGCTTCGGCGGGGATCTGCAGGAAGTGCTGGTCTACGACCGGGCCCTGGATGGTGACTCCATCGAGCGCCTCGACCGCCGCTTCCGCCACCGCCTGGGCAGTGAGCCATGATGCGCTGCGCACTGCTGCTGTGCCTTGCCATCGGCTCATGCGCGCAGGCCGCTGCGGCCGCGACCGAGTCCGAGCGCGACCTGCTGACCCATCTGTGCATCTCGTGCCACTCGGCGACCAAGCACAAGGGCGATTACGATCTCGAGAGCCTGGGGCAGCCCGACGCCAGCCCTGCGCACGCGGATGCCTGGGAGAAGGCGCGCGAGGCGATCATCGGCCAGGACATGCCGCCGGAAGGCAAGCCGCAGCCGAGCATCACTGAGCGTGAGCACCTGGCGGCGTGGATCGATGCGGCGCTCGATGGTCCAGACGGCGCTGAGCCGAAGGACCCCGGCTGGGTCACCATACACCGCCTGACGCGGGCCGAGTTCAACCGCACCATCGCCGATCTCCTGGGCGTCGAAGGCAATCCCGCCGAGGCGTTCCCCGCCGACAATGCCGGTGGCAATGGCGGCTTCGACAACAATGCCGACGGCCTATTCGTCTCGCCCCTTCTGCTCGATCGGCTGCTCGATACCGCGCTTTCGGTGGTCGAGCGCGCACGGCCCGAGCGGCTGCAGCTGGTCCATGCCGAAAAGGATACGCCCCAGGCCAGGCGCAGGGCGGTCGAGCAGTCGCTCACCGCATTCCTGCCGCGCGCCTGGCGCCATCCGGTCACCACCGGCGATGTCCAGGCGCTGGTGCGCATCTACGATCGCGCGGTCAAGCGCAACAACGTGACCCATGAGGATGCCCTGCATCTCGCCTATGCCGCTGCGCTGACCTCGCCGAACTTCATCTTCCGCGTCGAGGAGAGCCATGGCGGCAGGGATCCCTGGGCGCTGTCTCCGTACGAGATGGCATCCAGGCTGTCGTACTTCCTCTGGTCGAGCATGCCGGATGATATCCTGATGGCATCGGCCAAGGAGGGCAAGCTCAGCCAGCCAGCCGAGCTGCAGGCGCAGGCCAGACGCATGCTCGCCGATCCGCGTGCGCAGTTCTTCATCAGCCAGTTCGTCGGCCAATGGCTCGGCACGGCGGCCTTGCGCGATGGACAGGGTCCCGACGCCAAGCAGTTCCCCGCCTACGACGAGGCCCTGCGCTCGGCCATGATCGAGGAGCCGGTGGCGTTCATGCAGTCGCTCATCCGCGAGGATCGCAGCCTGCTCGACCTCATCGATTGCGATTATGCCTATGTCAATGCTGAGCTCGCACGGCTGTACGACCTGGGCAGCTCCCCAGGCGAGGGCTTCCAGCGCGTCCAGGTCAGCGATGGCCGCCGCGGCGGGCTGGTCGGCATGGCCGGCGTGCTGGCCGCCACCTCGCGCCCATCCCGCACCAGCCCGGTGCTGCGCGGCAAATGGATACTGCAGGAGCTGCTCTCGACTCCCCCGCCGCCGCCGCCGCCGGTGGTCCCCCCGCTGCCTGAGGCGACCGGCGACCTCGCCAAGATGGACCTGCGCCATCGCCTCGAGCGCCATCGTGCCGATCCCGCCTGCAACGGCTGCCACCAGCGCATCGACCCCCTCGGCTTCGGCCTGGAGAACTTCGATGCCCTCGGGCGGTGGCGCGACCATGGCGATCAGGGTGAGCAGCTCGAAACCGTCGGTACGCTCCCCAGCGGCGAGACCTTCAACGGCCCGCAGGAACTCAAGAAGCTGCTGATGAAGCGCAAGGAGCGCATCGTCACCACGGTGGTGGAGCGCATGCTCTCCTACGCCCTCGGCCGCGGCATCGAACGCTACGACCGCCCGTCCGTGCGGCGGATCGTCACCGCGCTGGCTGCCGATGGCTACAAGGCACGGACGCTGATCGCCGAGATCGTCGCCAGCCTGCCCTTCCGCATGAAGCGCAATCCGACCATCTCCCCCGCCGCCCCGGCGACGGCAGCCACCGCACCGCATCCGATGCCACGCATCGACCTGGAGCCACGCCCATGAGCCCATCCAATCCGATCTCCCGTCGCACCTGCCTGCGTGGACTCGGCGTCACCGTCGCCCTGCCGCTGCTCGAGGCACTCACGCCCAGGGGCCTGGGCGCCGGCGAGCCGGCCAAGGCGTCTTCGCCCGAACCGAAGTTCAAGCCGCCGCATGCGCCGGTGCGCATGCTGCTGATGAACCTGCCGTGCGGCACCTACCATAAGGAATGGCAGCCCGATGCCGCAGGTCCGTTGGGCGAGCTCAAGCCGCTGCTCAAGCCGCTCCAGCCCTACTGCACAGACATGCTGCTGCTCGCCAACCTGTGGAACAAGGCGGCGACCGCCGATTCCATCTCCCACTACGCCAATGAGGCGGGGTTCTACACCGGTACGGTGGTGAAGAAGACCGCCGGAGCAGATGTCGATGTCGGTGGCATCTCGGTCGATCAGCTCGCCGCACGCTGCACCAGCGCGGTCACCCGCTTCCCCTCCATCAACCTCAACATGCAGGCACCGGTGGGGGGCGTCGACAGCGGCTGGGCGAGGATGTACGACAACCAGCTGTCGTGGAGCTCGCCAACCACTCCGGTGCCAAACGAGATCGATCCCAAGCGCGCCTTCGACCGCCTATTCCGCACTCCAGGGCAGAAGGGCGAGGCGGGTGGCGCGGTGACCATGGCCTTGAGCGAGGACGACAAGAAGAGCGTCCTCGACTATGTGCTCAACGATGCCACCTCGCTGCGCTTCAAGGTGTCGGTCAGCGATCAGCGCAAGCTCGATGAATACCTGACCTCGGTGCGCGATGTCGAGCGCCAGCTGGAGCGCGAGATCAAGGAGCTGGCCAAGGATCGCCGGGTCGATCCGGCGGCGACCCGGGCGGTCGGCCAGCTGGGCGGCATGGCGGTGGCCTTCGATGGCCGGGACCACACCAACCGCACGCGCCTGATGCTGGACATCATCACCCTCGCCTTCTGGACCGACTCGACCCGGGTGGCGAGCTTCATGTTCGGCAATGAACGCAATGACATCAACTACTCCTTCATCGACGGGGTGAAGTCCACCCATCATGAATCGTCGCACTACACCGAGAGCGCGGAGAAGCTGGTCCAGTACCGCAAGATCAACCTCTGGCACGCCGATCAGGTCGCCTACCTGCTCGGACGGATGAAGGGGATCAAGGAGGCGAACGGCGGCACCCTGCTCGACAACAGCATGGTGTTCTGGGGCGGCACCCTGAGCGATGGCAACACCCACGGCCGCGAGAACCTGCCGGTCATGCTCGCCGGCCGCGGCGGCGGGGTGATCAGGCCCGGTCGCAGCATCGTCCTGCCGAGCAAGACCCCGCTGTGCAACCTCTTCCTTACCATGATGCAGTGCCTGGGCGTCGAGAGCGACAGATTTGCCGACTCCTCCGGGGTGCTGGCGGATCTCGCCAAGGGCTGATGGGCCCTTGAGCGCAGGGGCAATTCAGTTCTTGCTGGTGAGGAACTTGAGCAGCTCGAGCGCGTCCTTCTCCGGCAGCGACTCCAACAGCCCCGGGGGCATCATCGATTGGGCGAGCTTCTGGTGCTCCTTGATCTCTGACTTGGGCACCGGGGTGGAGTCGGCGAGGGAGCGGATGACCACCGTGGTCTCGGTCTCCTTCTCCAGCAGGCCGGAGACCACCGAACCGTCCTTCTTGGTGATGACGTGCAGCTGGTAATCTTCGCCTACCACGGCATTGGGGTCGATGATATTCTCGAGGAAATAGTCGACGCCGTTGCGCCAGGAGCCACCGAGGTCGGGGCCGATCTTGCCGCCGACGCCGTTGAGGGAGTGGCAGATGGTGCAGGTACGCTGGAAGATCTCCTTGCCGTGCTCGGCGCTATAGGCCCACAGAGGGGCTTCCTGGTAGGCCTTCTTGAGGCGCGCGATAGTGACCTTGGCCGAAGCCGAGGGATCGCTGATCTTGCCCCATGACTGATCGAGGATGCGATCGATGGCGGCGTCATTGAGGCTGCGCAGCTGGCGGATGCGCAGCGCCGAGAGCTGCTTCTTGTCGAAGCTGCCGTCCTGCACCGCCGCCAGCAGAGGCGCGGCGAGGGCGGCGCGGGAGGTCAGGGTGTTCAGCGCGGAGGCGCGGTCGGGCTCGCTGAAGGAGGCATAGCGCTTGAGCAGGGCGGATGCGATCGCCGGCTCGCTCGAGCGCGACAGCAGCGGGATGACCTCCGAGCGGTATTGCGGGGCATCGAGCAGGGTGATGAACACCATGCCGGCCTGCGGGTCGCCGCTGCGCTTGAGCAGCTCGAAGGCCGAACGCCGCTCTTGCGGCGGTGTCTTCTCGTCCGCGAGCTTGGCGCGTGTGCGGGCGAGGACCTGCTGATCGCCGAACTGCACACTGAGCTGGTCGGCGATCTGCCTGGCCTCGGCCGGCCCATGGTCATTGATGCGCGCCATCTGCGCCGGCCAGTTCGCCGGCATCGGCACCGCGGCCTCGCTCCTGAGCGCGAAGGACATCAGCTTGAGCGTCTTGAGCACACCGGCGTCATCCATGGCGGCGAAGGTGGCGAGCAGCGGCTCCCGCCCCTTGGGCTGGGTCGCGCAGAACCACCTGATCGAATCGGCCAGGCTGACCAGGGGGGTCTTCTGCGCCAGGGCGAGGGCGGGAGCGGCATCTGCGGCGCAGGCGCGGGCGATGCCGAACCAGATCATCTTGGGCAGGTAGCGATCATCGGCGTCCTCCGGGTGGGCCGCCAGGGCCTCGGCGACCGACCACAGATCGTCGCCGTGCAGGAGCGGCAGCACCGAGGCGATGGCGAGGCGCACGGCTGCGGAAGGGTCCTGGGCGGCCAGCTGTGCGAGCGTCGGCACCGGGACGAGGAAGGCTGCTGGCCGTTCGGTGGCGAGCTGGATCGCCCAGCCGCGCACCGCGTCGCTCTTATCGTGCAGCGCCTGCTCCACCGTGGACTGATCGAGCTTGCCGATGACATGCAGGCACCACAGGGCGCGCAGGGTGAGGGCGGGCGCGCTGCCGGCCGAGAGCAGGTCATGGAGATCCTGGAGCGCCTTGGCATCGATGGGGCGAAGCTGCGCGCGCTCCTGCAGCAGCAGGCGTGCAGCGCGGCAGAACCAGTCGTTGTGGTGGCTCTGGGCCGCGACCAGCTCAACGTCGCTCATGACGCTGAGGTCGACCTTCCTCGGCTTGTAGGTCTTGGCATAGGAGATGCGGTAGATGCGTCCGTTGCTGCGGTCCCATTTCTCGTGGTCGGGGGTGTGGCAGTGCTGGAGATCGCACCAATCGATCATGTAGACCGCACCGTCAGGACCGGTCAGCATGTTGACCGCGAGATAGTGCGGATCCGGCACCCACATCATGTCATAGCCGGCATGCAGGGTCTCGTAGCCGGAGCCCTGGCGGACGTTCTCCTGGTGGTTCATCTGCGCGCCGAAGATGTTGTTGGTGAACACATGGTCGCGGTAGATGTCGGGCCAGTTGTCGCCCAGGTAGATCAACGTGCCGACATGCGCATGGCCGCCGAAGATCGCCCCTGAACCCGGCTTCCCCGCGCCGCCCTCGCCGTCATCGTAACGCGAGGAAGCGAGCAGGAAGTTCTTCAGCCCGGGGGCGGCCTCGATGCCGGCATTTGAGATGAAGGGCGCGTAGTTGGCATTGACCTGGTTCCAGTAGTAGCCGTTGCGCACCACGTAGCTGGTGCCGCCGCCGCCCCAGAAGCTCCGGCAATGGGTGATGAAGAGATGGCCGACCTCGTTGAAGTCGAGGCCCCACTGGTTGCTGCCGCCGGAGGCGAAGATCTCGAATTCATGGCGCAGCGGGTGGAAGCGCCAGACCCCGGCATGCATGGGGACGCGCTGGTCATTGGGGGTGCCGGGCTTGCCGATCAGGGCGCTGTTGAAGACGCCCTGGTTGCCGTACAGCCAGCCATCCGGGCCGAAGGTCAGGCTGTTGAGGGTCTCATGCGTGTCGCCCAGGCCGAATCCGTCGAGCAGCACCTCGGGGGGGCCGTCGGGGATGTCATCGTGGTTGCGGTCGGGGATGAACAGCAGCTGCGGCGCCGCGCCGACGAACACCCCGCCACAACCCACCGCCAGGCCGCTGACCAGGTTCAGGCCCTCGATGAAGACGCTGCGCTTCCTGAAGCTGCCATCGCCGTCGACATCCTCGAAGATGGTGATGCGATCCGTCCCTTTGCCCTCCGGCTGGCGGTTGGGATAGCAGTAGGCCTCGGCGACCCACATCCGGCCGCGGCTGTCGAAGGTGAAGGCGATCGGCTGGCGCACCTCCGGTTCGGCGGCGATCAGCTCGGCCTGGAAGCCATGGGTGAGCATCATCCCGGCGACCAGCGTCTGCGCCTCCGGGCAGGCGACTGTGGTCGGTCTGGCCGGGTTGGGCTCGAGATGCCAGAGCACCGGGCTGTCGTTCTGCCGGCCGCTGGGCGCCCGGGCGGCGGCGACGGTCGGGGCCTGGTCATGGAAGACGAAATCGTCGTAGTTGATATGGCCCCAGCCGCCGGTGCCCTGGTCGATGATGCGGATGAAGATGTGCTTGCCCAGCTCGCGCGTCAGATCGACCGCCACCCGGCGCATGCTCTCGCTGTCCTCGCCCGCGGCGGTGTGGAAGACCGTCCCGCTCTTTGCGTCGACCAGTTCGAGCCGGGTCTGCGTGCTGTCCCGCCCACCGCCGATGAGGAAGCTCGCCCACGGATGGGTGACGGTGAAGGTGGCCGAGGTCAGCGTGCCGGTGCCCTGATCGCCGACCTTCTCGTAGCCGCCGAGCCAATAGCTGCCGACGTGGTTGCTCGATTGGCCGGGCTTGCGCGGTGACACCGTGTCGCCCTTGATCGGCTGACCATCCCAGGCATTGCCCTCGACGTTCCAGCCCTCGAGGGTGCCGGTCTCGAAACCGAGGTTGAGCGGCTTGCCGTCATCGCCCAGCACCTGGATCCCTGCCTGGGCTCCTGCGGGGGCATTGGCCGCAGCCGTCGCCGCGCTTGGGCCCTCGCTGGTGCCCAGCTCGAGGACGTGGAGATTGCGGAATTCGATCTTCGACGGCCCGTCCCCGGCGTGGAGCTGGAAGGCGATGCGGCCTCCATATGCCGCGGCGCCGACCTGGTGGTCGTCCAAGGCGCTGAAGAGGATGCCATTGATCCACAGTTCGCTATGGGAAGCCGCCACCCGCAGATGATAGGTGTTCCAGTCATTGGCATGGATGCCAGGGCGGAAGCTGTCGGGGGTGGCGAAGGCATCGACGAAGCGCCGGCCATCCGGCGCGATCGAGACGCGCGTGCCGCGCTCGGCGATCACCGCCCGGCCATTCTCCTCGTAGACCCGGCCGAGCCAGGTGGCGCCGTCGTCGAGATCGGCCTGATAGCCAACCGCTTCGCCATCCGCGCGGCGCGCGCTGCGGTACTGGATTCCGGAATTGGCGCTCGGCAGGCCGGTTATTCGGTATTCGACCGTCAGCTCGAAGTCGTGCAGCTCGCGTGTGCTGAAGAGGAACTCGTTGCGCTCGAGGTGCGCACCGCTGGCGATCTCGCCGATGATCACCCCGCCGTCAACGCGCCAGGAGGCGGTCGAGCCTTCCCAACCCGCGAGGCTGACGCCGTCGAACAGCTTGGGCGTTGGCGCACCATCGGCACCTGGCAGGCACGCGCGTGCGCCGAAGCTGCCGATGAGCAGGAGGCAGGCTGCAGCGAGACGTGGGGTGGCGATCATGGTATTTGTCGTTTTCACGCTGGGAGTTGGTGCTGACAGGGGCAAGGCCATGCTCGGCCGGCGGCATCTGATACGGCTCGTTGGCGACAATCGTTGATATAACGTCCAATCGCCGCACATCTCTGAGACGCCGGGCTTTGGTGATTTCATTGCCTGAAATTGTGCTTTATTAATTCAGCGTGATTCTGTCTCGCTCGCTGCGGCGTCTCGCCCTGCAGCCAGCGCGGTGGCAGCTGATCGTCAGCGCGACCGTCGTGTGCTCTGCCGCGCTCCCCCGACGGTCGCGGGCCCATCTCGACCCTCGGCCTGCGCGCCGGGGTCGCCGCCACGCGCTGAGCGGTGTCGGCAACTGCGCCGCCGACCGACGGTGCCACGGTCGGTCGGCGAGGTGTGACATATTGTGACCAGAGATGACGGCGTGCCATGGACATCGATATCGTCATAAAACAAGTTACCACATATCATTGACGGAAATTCCCGAGTCCTCGGCGCACACGCCTTATTCAGGATGATCCTGCAATCGCAATTAATGACCGCCCTGCTACAATGACATCCATGGTGCCATCAGCACTCCAGGACTCATCGCCCCGTGCCCGCACGGTGCGGCAGCTGCGCAGCTGGTTGGCGGCCGGCCAGCCACCGGCGGGCGAACGCCTGCCCGCCGAGCAGCAGCTGGCGGACCGTCTGGAGGTCAGTCGTGGCACCGTGCGTGCCGCGCTGGTGGTGCTTGAACGGGAGGGGTGGGTGCGCGGCCGGCTGGTGCTCGACCAGGTGCTGCCGCAACGTCCCGCGCCCTCCGCCCTGATGGCCAATACCGTGGTCCTGGTCAGTGCGCACGCCAACGTCCCGGATCGCTACCGTGGCAGCGGCTACTCGGCTGCGGTCGATGTCGGCGCGCTGGACGAGCTGCATGCCAGTGGTCGTGCGCTCATGGCCTTGCCACCCAACGGCCTGGACGAGGCCGGTCTGTCCGAGCTCATCCACCAGCGTCCGCGCGGCGTGCTGGTGCCGATGCGCGCCTGCGAAGCCCCTGGCACCTGGCGGCTGGTGGTGGCGCTGCGCGAGGCCGGCATACCGGTGGTGGTCAACAGCGGCGAGGAGGGCTATGCCACCTGCGACCGCATCGAGCACGATCATGCCGCCGGTTCGCGCCAGCTGTGCGCCTGGCTGATCGCCCAGGGCCGCCGGCGCATCGCCTTCGTCACCACCAAGGATCGCCGATTGCACTGGGTGCAGAGCCGCATCGCCGGGGCCGATGCGGCGATGCGCAGCGCCGATTTGGCGACCCAGGAGCCGGTGTTCGTGACCGGCAGGCTCAAGGTCGAGGATCTCGCCGCCGGCGAGCGCTTCGCCGCCCGCACCAGGCTGTTCGCGGGCTACCTCGCCGAGCGGCTGCGCGGGCCCGAGCCCGTCGATGCCCTGCTGGTGGCCAGCGATGGCGAGGTCTACCCGATCGCGGCCGCGCTGCGCCTGCTCGGTCTGGTGCCGCAGCGGGACATCGCGCTGGTCGGCTACGATGGCTACTGGGAGAGCTGCCTTGACGAACGCGCATGCGAGGCGACCCAGCCGCTGGCCACGGTCGACAAGGACAATCACCGCAGCGGCATCGAGCTGGTCCGTCTGCTCGAAGCACGCCTCGGCGGCCAGCTGCCAGACGAGCCGCAGCGGATACTGCTGCCACCGCGCTTCATCACCATCCCGCCCGCCTAGCGCGGCTGCGCCGGCGGAGCGCCTGGCCGCCAATCACCCGACCTCCGGGCCGTCGCCCGCTTCGAGCATCGCCTGGACTGGCGCGAGCAGCTCCAGGGAGGCGCTCGCCAGGCGCGCGAGCTCTCCCTGGTCGAGGCCTGGATGCTGGCGCGAGGCATGGCCGACGATCTCCCCTGCCAGGCGTTGGAGCAGCGCCAGGCAGGCGGCGAAATGGCCCTCAAAGGCGGCCGCGTCCATCTCCTGGGTGAGCGAGCGGTTGAGCTCCACCATGAAGGGGATGGTCGCGACGTTGACGAAGCCGGACCCCACCGCGAGGTTGCCGCAGCCATGCCATGCGCGCAGCAGCGCCTGCATCTGGCCGTTGAGCCGGCCGGCGCGCTTGAGGGTGCGGCGGATGCGCAGCAGCATGGCGATGTCGGTCAGGCGATCATGGAAGAACAGCGATGCCGTCACCGACCAGTAGTAGGCCCAGTCCCAGATGATCTTGAACGACATCACCTGGGCATTGCCATAGATGGGATACTGCCCTTCGAAGAGGGTGAGGTTGCTGGTGAACAGATGGAGGTAGAGGTTGTTGTAGGCTGCCACCGGCTCAACGATCGCGCTGCCGGCAAGGTCCTTGAGGATGAGGTCGCTGGTGAGGGTGTTGCCCATGGCGATGTAGTCGCTGCCGGGCGAATAGAAGGGGTCGAGGAAGGCGCAGGCCTCGCCGACCAGGGACCAGCGGTCGGTCGAGAAGGCGGTGTCGCAGGAGAAGGAGTAGTCCTTGAGGAGACGGAAGTCCTGGAGCACCTCCCGCCTTCCGCGCAGCATCTCGGCGCATTGCGGTTCATGGCGTTCGAGCCAGTCGCAGGCCTGGTCGTGGGTGGACATCGCCTCTAACGAATGCAGGGCGGCGTCCACGACGATGCCGACGCTGGTCGACCCCGATCCCAGGGGGATGAGCCAGACCCAGTACCCGGGCCCCATCAGATGATTGGTGCTCAACCACCGTCGCCGTCCGCCATTGCGCTCCTGCCAGGAGGACGAACTGGACCAATCGTCGATGTCGATGCGCTCGGCATAGCGGAACCACACCGCATGGGCATGATGGCCATTCTTCTTCTGCAGGCCCAGCCGGCGCTTCAGCAGCGCCGATCGGCCGCTGGCATCGATCAGCCAGCGGCAGCGCAAGGGGCGCTCGTGACCAGCGACGTCCCTGGTGGTGATGCCATGGCTATCACCCGCCTTCCCCAGGTCGATGCCGGTGATGCTGGTGGAGTGGTGGAAGTCGGCGCCGAGCCGCAGCGATTCCTGGCCGAGGGCGTTCTCGAAGCGGCCACGGTCGAGCTGGAAGCTGCCGGCCGGGAAGTAGGCGTTGGTCCCGAATTCGAGCCGCCGTGCGATGTCATGGTTGCCGTGGGCGGAGAAGAAGAAGCGCAGGCCCAGCTTGGGCAATTCCGCCTGCTGGAGGTGCTCGCTGAGCCCGAGCACCTGGGCAAAGTAGCGTGCGCCGACCTCGACGCTGGATTCCCCCACCTTGTGCGCGGCCTCCGGCAGCGGGTGCGCCTGCTTCTCGATGATCGCGATGGTGGTGGCGCTGCGCTGGCGCTTGAGCTGGATGGCGAGGGAAAGCCCGGCCAATCCCCCGCCCATGATGGCGACGTCGTAGAGCGCGGGAGCGGGCATGTGGGTGGCACCTTGCGGACTGGCGGCACTGTGCCGCGATGCCGCGATCGCGCTGATCACGGTCCGCTGCACTCTATGCATTCGCTCGGGCATGCCAGGACCTCCCCGACAGCATGCCGCCCGTCACTGCCACGCAGCGATCGCTGCGCGATCTGCGTGGGCCGGGCCGGCATGCGGCGATGCAGGGTAGCGCTGAGGACGGTGGCTGACCGTCACCGTCCGGCGGTGGGGAGGATTTCCGGTTGTTGGCGCTCGGCGGTAGTTACCTGGCCCGCGCTGGAGTGACGGCAGGATGCTCCGGCCACGCCGAGAGCATGCCATCCCTGCAGACCGGACCACGATGGACGTCTGGAGACTCGCACATGCATGTACGCGCGTTGACTGCCAGCGGAGTGATCACGGCTCCACTGCCAATCGCCGCCCGGGCTGCAGGCATCCTGCCCGCTGCCGCACTCCAGTCACCGGGCCATGCACCGAGCGCGCCTGCAGACATCGGACGGGCAGGACATTGATCTCCTGCCGCACAGCGCAGCCATGACGGCCCCTCCGCTGCGCCCCCAGCGTCGTGGCATGCGCCGCACGCAGGTGTGGGATGCGATCTGCGTCATCATCTGCCTGATCGCGATGCTGGTCGGCGTCCGCTCCATCGTTGGCGGCATCGCCACCCGGCAGCCGGCACCGATCACCGCCGGTGTCTGCATGGCCATCATCGGCGGCATCGGCGTGATCAACCGACTGTCCTACCGCCCGCTCTACACCCTCTCGGATGAGATCCCGTTCTTCTTGGCCTTCCAGCGCCGACCATGGCTGCTGGTCATCTGCCTCGCCTGCGAAGTCATGGCATTCGAAAGCTATTTCATCTGGCCGTCGGCGTCAGGCCCCTACTGGTAAGCGATCTCGGTCATGCCGCGACATGCGGCTCAGGACTTCCGATTAATCGCCCGCGTGGGTAGTTACCATCAACGTGAACAGGTCGCATCTCCTATGATCGAATCCGCGGATGACCGGCTGAGTGCATGGGCTTCCGGGATCTGCCCCGGAGCCGAGGTGGCCCTTGCCTGGAGCGATGCCCCGGCGGACAAGCGTCCACGCGTGGTATGCTATCTGCTCGAGCTCGCCGCCGCGCCGCCCTCGCGTCCGATCAGCTCTGGTCGTGGCGCAGCGCTGCAATATGCCGCCCGCTACCTGATCACGACGGTGTCCGCCGACCGCCGCGACGAGCACCGCCTGCTCGGGCTGCTGATCGCCTCGGCGCTCGATCATCCGGATTTCGATGTCGATCTGGCTGGACTCTCATCCGCGACCTGGATCGCGTTGCACCAGGTGCCGCGCCCCGGGTTCATCATCCAGGTGCTGCTGCGACGCGAGCGCGCCGAGCCCACCGGGCACCTGGTGCGCGAGCTGGTAGTCCAGGACGCGGTGCTGACCGGCCTCGCGGGACAGGTCGTCGGTCCTGCAGCCCGCCCGCTGGCAGGCGCGCGCCTGGAGATACCGGCGATGAACCGCTCCACCTATACCGACCAGCGTGGCCGCTTCACCTTCCCGGGCATCCCCGCAGATCCGCTGCCCTCGCTGATGCGCGTCCTCGCCCGTGGACGCCAGCTGGAGATCGATCCCTCCCGCCTCATCGCCAAGGACCGCACCCTCACCATCACCTTCCCCATCACGGAGACTTGATATGCCCACTTACACCACCCCCGGCGTGTACGTCGAGGAGGTCGCGTCAGGACTGCGGCCGATCCAGGCCCTCGGCACCAGCGTGGCTGGATTCGTCGGACTCGCACCCAACCCCGCCGCCCATGTCAAGGAGGCGGTCCGGATCGAAACCTGGTCGCAATTCCTGCGCGAGTTCGTCACCGACAAGAGCGCCAGCACGCCGTTGGCGACGGCGGTCCATGGCTTCCTGATCAACGGCGGTGCGACCGTCTACGTCGTCAACACCGGAACCAACGGCGCCCTCGCCGATGCCCTCGGCGCGCTCGAGCGCATCGATGAGGTCGCCATCGTCGCCGCACCCGGCCTGACCGATCCGGCCGCCTACGATGCGGTGCTCAGCCATTGCGAACGCCTGCGCGACCGGGTGGCTGTCCTCGATGCCCCGGGCGAGGTGCCGAGCATCGATGCGCTGACCCAGGTCGGCCTGGTCGAGCTCGGCAAGGCGAAGAAGGATGGAGATACCCCGGCCGCCACGTCCACCAAGGACAAGAAGGGCTTCCGTCCGCGCCTGTCCCAGGGCGGCTACGGCGCGGTCTACTTCCCCTGGATCACCATCAGCGATCCGTTGAACGGCACGCTGGTCGAGGTCCCGCCTTCGGGCCACATCGCCGGCATCTACGCGCGCACCGACAGCACGCGTGGCGTCAACAAGGCTCCGGCCAACGAGAGCATCCGCGGCGCGGTGGGGGTGAGCTATGCCGTCACCAAGGAGGAGCAGGGGACGCTCAACCCGCACGGCATAAACTGCATCCGCGCCTTCAGCAGCGGCGGGGTGATGGTGTGGGGCGCACGCACCCTGGACGATGCGGCGAGCGAGTACCGCTACGTGCCGGTGCGCCGCTTCGTGACCATGGTCTCGGGCTCGCTCGAGCAGGCGCTGCAGTGGGTGGTGTTCGAGACCAACCACGAGCCGCTGTGGAAGGCCATCCGCCGTGACATCTCCGCCTTCCTCACCCTGCTCTGGCGCAGCGGCATGCTGCGTGGCGAGACCGCCGAGCAGGCCTTCTTCGTCAAATGCGATGCCGAGACCAACCCTGAGGATGTCATCTCAGCCGGCCAGGTCGCGATCGTCATCGGCCTCTCGGTCGTGCGTCCGGCAGAATTCGTCGTCATCCGCATCAGCCAGACGGCGGGTGCCCCATCCACTGATTCCAAGTAGCCTCCAAGGAGCCATCCATGCCCTCGACGTCCACTCCGCAGGTCGGCGACAGCCCCGACCCATTCCGTTCCTACAGCTTCACGCTCAACATCCAGGGCGTGGTGCAGGGCCATTTCACCCAGGTGAGCGGCATGCAGATCGACATCAAGCCGATCCGCTACCGCGAAGCCGGCAATGCCCAGATCATCCACCAGCTGCCCGGCCTGGTCGACTACGGCCTGGTCGAGCTGCGCTATGGCCTGACCACGTCGCAGGAGATGTTCGACTGGCTGATGACCGGCGTCAAAGGCGCGGTGCTGCGCAAGAACATCTCGATCATCATGCTCGATGATGCGGGCGTGAATCACCTCACCCAGTGGGATCTCGGCAATGCCTGGGTGAGCCGCTGGAATGGCGCGGTGCTCAACGCCCTGACCTCGGAAGTGGCCTTCGAGTCGATGGCCCTCGCCTTCGATACCCTCGAGCGCGTCTGACCGTGCGCCGTCGTCTCCTCCACCGCTTGACCTGCAGCCTGCTGAGGCGGCTGAACGACTGGAGTTCCCAGGCGCTCAGACGTCTCGAGCAGAAGCCGGGCAACGCCGCCCCGGCGGTCGAGGAGCCGAGCTACGCACCGACGTCATGGGGCGGTCCGCCCGGCCATTGGCTCGAGCGGGTGGCCATGCAGGCGCCCTGGTTCCTCGAACGCCTGGCCAGCCAGGGCGCCCTGCCAGGCGCGCCTCCGCTCCAGCCTGGCGCTCCTGGCGCCGGTCAGCGTGCGCTACGGCCGGATGGCGCTGCGCACGACGCCACGGTGCGGACGCAGCCGCTCAAGCATCCGCAGGGCGACCGCCGGACGCCACGGCACCTTCTGAGCTTAGGCGGTCAGCGCCGCGCCGTAGTGGATGCTCGTCGCCCTGCTGCCATCCCGGCTGGAGGACGGGGAGGATGGGTCGTGCCCGGTGGTTCGACCAGCACCACGCCCGTTCCCGCTCCTGCGGCGCCCACTCCGCTGGCGGGCGGCGGCGTTGCATTCCAGCAGGAGGGTCCTGCCGAAGCGCAGACGGCACTGACGAGCAGTGCTGAATCTGAACCAGCGGCGCAGCCGGTCGGGGTCGGTCCGCGGCCCGCCGGCGCACTGCGGCAGCGGACGCCCCTGGCGCATCCCCCGGTGTCTCGCGGAGCCAGCGATGCGGGGCACCGGCGCGGCCTCGGCGATGAGCAGCACGGTCCACGCCCGTCAGCGCCAGGTGCGCTGGTCTGCGCACCGCCTGAGCACGCCCGCTTGCCCGCTGGAGCGCATGCCGAATTCCAGGCCGCTCGCATACCACCTCCGGTGCTGCGTGGCGAACCGGTGGCAGGGCTCGATGCATCGCCGACTCCGCCGCTGCACCGCGCCTGGCATCCGGCGACGGACGCGCAGACGCCTCATCCGTCCCAGCCATCTCTGCCGTCCCAGCCATCCTTGCACCATGCATCCGACGCGGTTGACGTCGCTGCGGCGACCTCCCATGCCACCGCCATGCAGGCGATGCTGGCGCGGCTGCGCTCGCCCGCCTGGCAGCCCGGGCAACCAGCACTCCTGGCAGCAGCAGGTCCGACCTCGATCCGCTACGCCGAGGCCCTGGAGGGGGAACCGCCAGCAATTCGCTGGCCTGAGCTGCCCGAGGCCTCCGCGCCGGAGCATCCCGCACGGCCTGCCGCCGAGCGGGCGCGCACCGATGCCCGGGCGGAGCACTGGCCGGAACTGCCTGCTGCGCAGGAGGGGGCCGATGCCTTGCACTCTCTCATCGAGGCCTGCGAGCGCCATCTCGCCGACCGCCGACGGCTCGATGGCGAGCAGCGGGGGATCGCATGGAACGCGTAGTCTTCGTGGTCGAGGAGACCCAGGAGCACATCCGCTGCCTGCTCAATCCCGAGGGGCTGGATATCCGCCGCCGAGCCGGAGTCGAGAGCCGTCGCTACCTGGGCGGGAGCTTGTCGGGCAGTGGCCTGAGCGATGAGCCGCTGCTGTGCACCGGCGGCGGCGCCACCGAGCTGCGGCTGGATCTGCTCTTCGATACCGATCTGGACGACTCCACCAGCGCGATCGAGGATGTGCGCGACCTCAGCGGTCCGCTGTGGCGGCTCACCGAGACCAGCTGGCGTGCCGATGGCGGACCGTCGCTGCCAATCGTCCGCCTGCTCTGGGGCAAGCAGTGGAACATCCCCGGCGTGGTGTCCGCGGTCGCGGAGCGGCTCGATTGCTTCACCCCCGGAGGCATGCCGCATCGCTCCTGGCTGCGCATGCGCTTCCTGCGCGTCGATGAGCCGGGGAGCACCGCGCCGGTGGCGGATGCGGCCGCAGACGATGACCCCACCGCCCCCACCGGCGACGATCTGCCGTCGTTGGATTTCGACGATGACGATGGCGCCGCGATGCCCAGCCATGAGCTGGTCGGCGACGGCAACGGCGACGGCGAACGCCTCGACGCCATAGCCGCGCGCTATTATGGCGATCCGGACTACTGGCGCGTCATCGCCCACTGCAACGGCATCGATGATCCGCAGCACCTCCCGCGCGGCACCGTCCTGCGCCTGCCGCCGGCGCCGCTGGTGGCCCGCCGTCTGATCGACAACGACGATGACAGCGGTCAGGAGGCCTGATGCAGAGCCTGTGCGCAGCCACCAGCATCGACCTCACCGTCGCCGGCGAACGCCTGGAGGGCGGCAGGCTGCGCGCCCTCAGCCAGGTGCGGGTGCAGCAGCGCCTGCAGGCGCCGGCGCTGTGCGAGCTCACCTTCGAGATGGATGCCTCAGGGGAGGTGGATGTGCCGTTGGCGGTCGGAGACGCCTTCAGCATCGTCGTCCAGGGCAGCGATCGCGAGCTCTTCAGCGGCGAGGCGACCGCGGTCGAGCACCGCTATCGGCGCGGCAGCCATGAGATCCGCGTGCGTGGCTACGACCTCCTGCATCGGCTGCGCAAGCGCCAGCCGCTGCGCGCACATGTCGCGATCAGCCTGGAGAGCCTGGCGCGCCATCTGGTCGCCGATCTCGGCCTCGAGATCATCGCGCCATCCCCTGGTCCGACATTCGATCGCGTGCTGCAGGCCCAGCAGAACGACTTGGAGCTGCTCGAGGAGATCGCCGAGCGCAGCGGCCGGTATTTCGTCCTCGATGGGACGCGGCTCCGTCTCCTCGACCTCGACGGCCAAGGCGAGGGCATGACGCTGACCCTTGGCGCAAACCTGCTCGAGGCGACCATCGAGGTCAATGGCGATCCGGCCTGCCGCAGCGTCTCGGCTCACGGCTGGGACCCCCAGCGTGCGCTCGCGCGCCGTGGCTCGGCGGACTCCGCCCGGGTCGGCTGCACGGTGAGCGCGCACGCGCCCCCTGCGCTGTTCGGCGCGGATGGCCAGGTGCATCTGACCGGTGCCTGCGTGCAGGACGAGCACCAGGCCGATGCCCTCGCGCAAGGGTCGCTCGATCGCCGCATCGCCCAGGAGGTGGTGCTCCGTGGCATTGCGGAGGGGGACCCGGACCTGCGCCCCGGTGCCATCGTGCAGGTCGATGGGGTCCAGCCCGAGCACCAGGGCCGCTTCGTCCTCACTGCCGTCACCCACTGCCTGGATGCCCGGCGCGGCTACCTCTGCGAACTGGACTCCGCCCCCCCTGCGCCGCGCCCCCGTGCGCTCAGCCGGATGGCCTCGCTCGGCACGGTGCTGCGCATCGATGACCCGGAGAAGCTCGGCCGCATCCAGGTCGCCCTGCCGGCATGCGGGGGGCTTGAGAGCGGCTGGCTCGAGGTGCTCAGCGTCGGCGCCGGCACCGGCAAGGGCCTGGTGGCGCTGCCGGATGTCGACGATCGCGTGCTGGTCCTGTTCCCGGAAGGCGATCCGTCGCGCGGGGTTGTCCTGGGCGGCCTGTATGGCGGCGACGGACCGCCCGAGAGCGGCATCGAGGGCGGCAAGGTCCGCCGCTATTCCCTGCGCACGCCAGCGGGCCAGCGCCTGACCCTCGACGACCAGCATCAGCTGGTGCGCTTCGAGAATCGCGCCGGCAGCTTCGTCGAGCTGAGCGACGCCCACATGCTGTTGCATGCCCATGCCGTGCCCCTGACCTTGGAAGCACCGGGCCAGACGGTGACCATCCGCGGCGGGCTGATCGATTTCGAGAAAGGCTGACCGATGAAGCTGCTCAGCGAGGACGCACGTCTGATCTGCGCGCACCAGCTCGGTGGGGTGGGCCTGGCTCCGCTCCAGGATTTCGTCCGCGTCGCCGGTCGCCGCCTGCTGGTGGAGCACGATCCCGAGGCCCGGCCGATCTCCGGCTGCCCCAACGTCGGCGCAACCATCAAACCGTGCACCGCGACCCTCAAGGCGACCAGCGGGTATTCCGAGCTGATCCGCATCGCTGGCAGGCGCGCCTGCCTGGATACCGTGACCGGCCTGACCGACGGGACGCCCCCGGGGATGGTGAAGTACACCGTCCGGCTGCCCGGGCAGGATCTGCTGGAGGAGCGCGCATGACGCGGTCGCGAACCCGTGCCTGGCGCTTCGGCCTGCCCTCGGCAGCCGATGGCGCGCTCGGCCTGTCGCTCGGCAACCGCGGCGATGTGATGATGGTCGACGGCGATGCGTCCATCCATCAGGCGATCCTGCTCCTGCTATCGACCTCGCCGGGCGAACGGGTGATGCGCCCGACCTACGGCTGCGACCTCAGGCGGCTCGCCTTCATGCCCAATGACGAGACCACCGCCGGTCTGGCCATCCACCACGTGCGCCGGGCGCTCTCCCGCTTCGAGCCGCGCATCGACGTCCTCGCCGTCGATGCCCAGGCCGATGCCGCGGATGGCGAGCGCTTGGACATCCGCATCGACTACCGCGTGCGTTCGACCCTGCGCACCGGCTCCCTCTCCGTGTCGCTCGCGCTCTTCTCAGGACACCTGCCATGACCCTGCCATCCCTGTGCCTCGATGATCGCACCTACGACCAGCTCCTCAGCGATGCGCGCGACCAGTTGCGGGCCAGCTGCCCCGAGTGGAGCGACGCTTCGCCGTCTGATCCGGGCATGGTGCTGCTGGAGCTGTTCGCCTACCTGACCGATCAGCTCATCTACCGCGTCAATCGCCTGCCCGACAAGGTGTACGTCGAGTTCCTGCGCCTGATGGGGGTGACGCTCACCCCTCCTGCTGCGGCCCACGTGCGGCTGACCTTCACCCGCGCCACCGCCTCTGACCAGGTGATCGCCATCCCGCGCGGCACGCGGGTCGCCGGCGACCGCGCCGATTCCAGCGGCGATGCGCCGGTGTTCATCACCATGCATGATGCCGCCATCAATGCCGGCGCCAGCGAGGTCCTGGTCGAGGCGGCACATGGCCAGCTGATCGAGGGCGAGATGATCGGGGTCTCGGATGGCAGCGCCGGCCAGCGCTTCGCCGTCGCGCATGCACCCATCGTGCTGCCGAGCGGCGATGCCCTCGATCTGGTGATAGCGGTCGAGGTGAGCGCAGAGGAGCTGCGCGGCGACGAACCCGCGATCCTCAGCCGGGGGGTGCGCTACCGCCTGTGGCGCGAAGTCGAGGACTTCACCGGCCATGCCCCGGATGCCAAGGTCTACATCGTCGATCGCATGGCGGGCGAGATCCAGTTCGCGCCTTCCGCCCGCCTGCGCGATGCCTCCGGCCGGCTCAAGGCGCGCGCCGAGGCGCTCGCCGGGATCCCGCCGGCGAAGCGCCGCATCATCGCCAGCTACCGCAGCGGTGGCGGACCTTCCGGCAACGTCCTGGCTGGGCGGCTGAAGGTGCTCAAAGATGCGATCCCGGGGATCAGCGTCGTCAATCGCGAAGCGGCCGTCGGCGGCGCCGCGGCCGAGGATCTCGCCAATGCCCTGATTCGCGGACCAGGCGAGTTCTACTCGCTCAAGCGCGCGGTCACTGCCACCGACTATGAACTGGTCGCCTGCCGAACCGGTGCAGCCTCGCGGGCAAAGGCCTTCGCGAGCGCCGAGCTCTACCGTTTCGCCCAGCCGGGGACGGTCGAGGTGCTGCTCGTCCCGCCGATCGGTGCGGATGCAGGTGCGAATGAGCGCGTGCGCGCGGAGTCGCTGCGTGCACGGCAGTCAAGCGTGGCCTGCCAGACGGTGGCGGATGCGCTTGCCGAATGCCGTCCGCTCGGCTCCGCCTGCGTGGTGCACTGGGCACCCTGCAAGACCGTGCAGGTGCGCATGCGGGTGGTGGTCCAGGACGAGCTCGATACCGCCGCGGTCAAGGCCGACATCCTCGCGCAGCTGCACGCCCGCATCAATCCGCTGCCGGTCAAGCCTTACCTGGGGTGGGAGTTCGGCGAGGCGCTGCGCGCCTCGCACCTCTACGACCTGGTCCTCGCCAAGCCGGGAGTCCGCTATGTCGATCAGCTGGTGCTGGTGGTCGATGAGGTGCCAGAGGCGCGGGTCGCGACGATCTCCGCCGACGCCTTCCATCCGCGCACCTGGTATGCCGCCGCCGCCGATCGCCTGTTCATCACCCAGGACGATGGCGATGGCTGGCAGCTGCTCGGCGCCTTCCAGGACGAGCGTGTGGCGCTGATCGCCTCGGATGCGCGCCAGCCCGGCCTGCTGGCGGTGGTTGCCCACCTCGAGGCCGGCTCGCATGTGCTGACCTCCAGCGATGGCGGGGCGAGCTGGGTGTCGCGGGCGCGCACCGCCTTCAGCATTGCCGCGCTGGCCTGGGCCCAGCGCGACGGGGTTTCCACCCTGTTCCTCGCCACCGATGTCGGGCTCTACGAGCTCGCGGTGCAGGAGGGGGCGGTGCCGATCCAGATCCTGGTCGATCCCGCGAAGCAGGATATGGGCTTCTACAGCGTGGTGGTGCACCAGGAGCGCGGGCTGATGGTGGTGATGGTCGCCGCCACCAGCCTCGGCGGCATCTTCATCTCCTCCAAGGGGGGAGCGGTGAACAGCTTCCAGTCCATCGGTCTGAGCGGCGAGGATGTGCGCGTGCTGGCGGTGGCGAAGGATGGGCCGCGGGCGTTCCTGTGGGCTGGGCTGGCCGCGGTGGGCAATGAGAATGGCAAGGGCTGCCTGTGCTGCGAACTGCGCAATGACGGTCAGCTGGGCGTCGAAGGCTGGCGCTGGGCGAACAAGGGCTGGAATGGCGGCAGCGTGCATGCGCTGGCCTTTTCCGGCCAGCAGGTGTTCGCCGCCTCGCACCGCTCCGGCATGCTGATCCTGGATGCCTCCGCGACCGACCCGGTGTGGCAGGTGCCCGGGGTCGATTGCGGGCTGCCGCTGCGCGACGTCGGCCGTCTCCATCCCGTCGATGCCATCGCCATCGATCCGCGCGGCTCCTTGCTGATGGCCGGCGGCATCCAGGGCATGTTCCGCTCGGCCAAGGGTCGCGGCCGCTTCGAGACCTGCTCGCGCCGCGAATTCACCGACAAGGTCACCATCCCGGCGACCAGCCTGCTCATCAGCGGCGATCATCAGATCGAGGTCCAGACCGCTGACGATGCCCAGGGCGAGGGGCTGACATGAGGTGGCTGTCCCGACACCACCCCGGTGGGCTGCCGCCGGTGCGAAAGGCCGATCATGAAGCCTGAAGCGAGCGCCCGCCTGCTGCCTGAAGTCATTCGCCAGGGCATGGGCCCCGGTCAGCTGCTGGACGGCCTGCTGGCGTCGATGGCCGAGCTGCACCGTCCCTGCGAGGATATCCTCGATCGGCTGCAGGCGATCTGCGATCCGCGCGCCGTGCCCGAGCGACTGCTGCCCTTCCTCGCCCGCTGGGTGCGCTTCGATGGCCTGTGCGATGAGCGCGCACAGCGACGTGGCCGGCATCCGGGGATCGAGGACGCCGGGCACCTGCGCGAGCTGATCGCCATCGCCGCCGAGCTGGCGCATGCGCGCGGCACCGCCGTCGGCCTGCTGCGCTTCCTCGCCCTGGCGACCGGCATCACCGGCTACCGCATCGAGGAGCAGGTGCGTGACGACCAGGGGGCCATCCGCCCCTTCCATCTGCGCCTCATCGCCCCCGCCGCGGCCCGGCGGCAGCATGAACTGGTGCTCCTGGTGCTGCGCATGGCCAAGCCGGCGCACGTGACCTGCGACCTGCTGTTCGCATGAGCATGTGATGGCCAGGCTCCTCGTCGTGACCTGCGGCACCAGTACCGTACCGGCCTCCCATGGGGTGGCGGCAGAGTGCTCGTTCACCATCAGCAACCAGGCGCCTGCACCGGTGACGGCGCAGCTGCGGGTGCTGCCCCTCGATGCCCCGATCGCTAGGTGGTTCGAGCTCACCGGGGGGGAGCATCTCACCCTGGGAGCCGGCGAGACCAGGCAGGTGGCCATCCGCATCCTCCCGCAGGCGATGGGCGACTTCCTCTTCCGCCTCGATGCCACGCCGACCGCCCCCGCCGGCGAACGGACCATCGGCCCGAGCGTCACGCTGCAGGTCGCCATCGGGGAGTACCGCCACCAGTCGTCAGCACGGCCGTTCCCCTGGCTGATGGTCGCCGTGATCCTGCTGCTGCTGGCGCTGGCGGGCGGGGCTTTCTGGTTGCACGAGCGGTCCAGCGCAGCCTCACCAGCTGCGCCGTCCGGTGGTTCCCCGAGCGGGCGCGACGAGCGCACGCATGCCGATCCGCACGACCAGGCGCGCGCCGAGCAGACCACCCCGGAACGCATCGGAGCGCAGTCAGTGGAGGCCACCGAGACGGTGGACAAGGCGGGGCAGGCAGAGCGGGCGGAGACGGCGGAGAAGGCCGAGAAGTCAGAGAAGACGCCCAGCGCCGCGCCGGACGCGCACCCGGACTCTGCGCTCCGGGAGCAGACGGACCATCCTGCCGATGAGCCCGCCGCCATGGCGGAGGAGCAGCAGGCCGAGACGCTGGCGCGTTCCTGGTTCGCGTCGTGGCGGCAGCTGGAGATCGATTCCATGGTCCGGCTCTCGCCCCCGCCGTTCCAGTTCGACCAGGCCGGCGTCGCCACTAGCGCCGCCACCGTCGCCGAGGTTCATCGTCGCTACCTCGCCATCTCCACCTCCGCCGAACGCGCCACCATCGCCCGCAGCGAGCTGGTCGCGGTCGCCATCAGCCCGGCGGAGCGGCCGTCGGCTGAGGCAGCCATCAGCCGCGCCGGGGTGCGCCAGGCCGACCTGGTCGCCACCGTGAGCGTGCGTGCGGGCGACCAGGCCCAGACCATCACCCTCTTCCTGCGCCGATCACCATCCCTGCACCTGATCGGGATGAGCCGCTGACCGTTCCAGGCCACAGCCACCACCAACCGGAGGCACCCATGCCCACAGACGCCGCACCGCATTCCTTCGCCATCGACTGCCCGACCACCTCCATCCAGCTGGACGCGAGCGGGCGTGGCAGCGTGGTGCTCACCATCACCAATACCAGCGCCGCCTCCATCGACGGCCGACTGCGCCTGGCGGGCGCTGGCACCAGCCCGGCGACGGAAGCCTGGTTGACCATCAGCGACCCGGCGGAGAGCCGCTACAAGCCCAACGAATCCAAGCGCTTCTCTGTCGCCATCAGCGTCCCCCCCAGCCAGGCCGATGGCACCTTCCTGTTCCGCGCCGAGACCTATGCGGTCGCCAATCCCAACGAGGATTTCACCAGCGGACCGGAGATCAGCATCACCGTCAAGCGGGCAGCAGCACCGGTGCACAAGCATGTGCCGCTGTGGATCCCCATCGCCGCGGTGGTCGCGGTGCTGGTGATCGCCGGCGTCATCATCGCGGTGGTCAGGTCGCACCAGGCCACCGCAGCGGAGAGCTCCGAGGCGAGCGAGCCGTCAGCACCTGCCAAGGGCGAGGCACCATCCAGTGGTCCTGCCAAGGCCACGCTGCCGGAGCACCCCTCGGCCAAGCAGGAGCAGGAAAGGCCGGAGACGGCCAAGTCCGAGCAGGAGGAACCTGCAGCCAAGCAGGGCACCATCCAGGTGCATCCTGGCAACCTCATCGATCTCGCCGCAGCGAAGGAGCTGCCGGCCAGCGAGCGCGGCGAGGCGGATCTGGCCTATGCGGCAGTCGTCGGTGGTCACCTGCTCGAGTGCGAGGGCGCTGCGCGATTCGCCCTTACCCAGGGCGTGAGCGAGGCGGATTGCCGCACCGCCCTGCTGCACGCCAGCCTGACCAGCATCCGGCTCGACCAGCTCAAGCCGGCCGAATTGCTGGCCTGCAGGACCAAGCAGGGCGACATCTGGGTGATCCGCATCCTTGCCGAGCCGAACGGTCCGGCGGCACTGCTGGAGCTGCACTACCAGCTGGTGGTCGCCGCAAAGTCCAAATAGCCCGGTCGTGCGGCGGGATGCCCGGCATCCCGCACCGCGTGCGTCCATCCCCACCCTGCCGAGCGAGCCATGTCGACACGCGTCCTGCTGATCATCGTCATCGTGGTGATCGCCCTGGCCATCACCTCGGCGATGATCGGCAGCCATAACCACAGCAGCGCAACGGTGAATCCCAATGATGCCAGCTGGCAGCCGGCATGGATGCGCGGCGGGATGGCCTGGCTCTCGGCAGCCAGCCCGCAGCGTCCCATTGCGCTGGCGCTGATCGCTCCCGCCGGCGCCATCGCCCCCGCCTCGAGGACGGTGACGCTGCACAGCGGCGGCAAGCCCTTGACCCTGACCATCAGCAAGGCCGCCGCCACCAGCACGCCCCTGCGCATCACCCTTTCACTGGCCAACCAGCGCACCCCCGTCCCAGCTGGCGCGCCGACCCTGGTCGAGATCGCCTATGCCATCACCGACGGCGCTCCGCCGGCGGGAGTCAAGGCCGAGCAGTCGGCGACGCTTCCGGTCAAGCCCTCCAAGCCCCCGGCATCGGGCGCGGCCGAGCCCGCCAATCCTTGGCAGGTCGTCCTGGTGGTCTATCCGGGGCGCGGCGCCCAGCTCACCCTGAGCGCGACCGCCGGCCAGACGCTGGAAGTCGGGGTGAACTAGACGCCGGTGGCCCACACGCCAGGCATCCGGGCTTGACCCTGGCGATCGGCGCTCTCAGGACGACTTGACCACGTCCAGGGCCTTGACGATGGCCGGCAGCGACGCGATCGCCAGGACCACCGCCCAGATGATGACCAGGATCAGGACGATGATCCCCGCCACCGCGTCGGTGATGCTGACGATGGGGGTCGGCACGATGTTCTGCAGGAAGCTCACCACCACGTTCGCCACCAGGGAGGTAATGATGATCAGGACCAGGCCCTTGTTCTGCAGGAAGCGCTGATGGGCGAGGGCGAGCGCTGCGCCGGCGACCAGCTTGAGGGTCAGGGCGAGCGCCAGGATGGCCTGGGCGGAACCGGTATCGAAGGCGCCATACAGCGCCAGGTAGGCGATCGTGCCGAAGGGGACCGCGAGGAGCAGGGCGATCATCATCAGCAGCAGCATCACCGTGGCGATGACCAGCACGATCGCACCCAGGATGGCGATGATCGCGACGATCAGGGTGGCCACTCCCTGGAGCTTGGCATGCAGGCGGTTGCCGATCAGCATCGCGGCACCCATCAGCACGATGGTGAACAGCAGCAGGCCATCGAGCAGGGCCAGGCAGGGGATGCCGGCGCCGGGCGGATGCGCTGGCTGGCCATGGGCGACGGTGACCAGCAGGGCGGCGCACTGGTTGGAGCCGGCCTCCAGGATCACCACCAGGAGCAGGGCGAGCGCGGCGATGACGAAGAAGGGCAGACGCAGGCGTTCCATCGGCTATCCGTGCGTACAGCGGCCAGCGGCGCCAGCCACCCTCATTCGATCTGGCCGGGCTGGATGGCGTTCACGCCATCGCGGTAGATCAGCGCCAGGACCATCAGCACGCGGATGCGCTTGCGCTTCGAGAGATGGCTGAAGAGGCTGCGGATGCCGGCGACTTCGAGGTCGAGGCTGATGCCCTGGCGGCTGGCGAGCTGGGCGAGCGACGCGAGGTCGTCCTGATTGATCTTGGTCTGCATCCACGCGGTCAGCGCATCGGCGGCACGGGCGATCAGGGTGCGCACCTGGCGGTCGCTGAGCTGCCAGCGCCTGGCCAGCTCCTCCTGGGTCAGGTCGTCCATCAGCCAGGCGTGCAGCATCGCCACGCCATGGGACAGCTGCGGCAGCGCCTCGATGGCGAAATGCTCGTATACCTGGCGGGCATATTGCAGCAGTCCATCGACCAGGATCTGCGAATCCTCATCGGCGCCGCGCGAATCGACCACCGGCCGCTGGGTGGTCGAACCGGCACGCAGGCGATCGAAGTAGAAGTTCCGGATCGCCGCCTTGAAGTAGGGCCTGAATGGACGCTGGGAATCGTAGTTGAGGATGATGTAGGTCTGCAGCTTGATCAGCGTGTCATGGGTGAGGTCGTCGAGATCCTGCTCCGAGCAGCCCAGGCCTTTGAGGTAGTTGCGCACCGGCTGCTGGTAGTAGATCCAGCGCGACCCCAGCTCGGAATTGCTGCGCGTATGCAGCATCGAACTGTGCGTGCTGGCCTCATCCATCACCTGGGGCAGCGGCCGCAGCAGGGGCCGTTCGCGCACCGTGGTCGGACGAGGTGCGTCCGGAGAGGGCTGCCCATGGGTCGTGAAAGGCTGCATGGCGGTTTTCATGGGATAGGTCCAGTCGCCCGTTGCTGCATCGAGAAGACCATGCGCAGAGCTCTGACAGCAATACGGAAGCTGGACGGGAACCGGAAGGGAGGGAGGATGATGCCACGTTGTGGTCGCGAGGCGCACGAGGCAAGATGGAATCCGCCCACTGCGCAACGGAGCCGAATGCGGGCAAACAAGTTGATTAATCCAGCCGGGTTGTCTAGAGTGCCCCGCATGAGTGTCGGCGTTACCATCGCAGGCTATCAATCACCTCATCTTCATCATCACTGAACACCAGCACCTGCCGGCCAGCACTTCCGGTTTCCGCACACATCCAGTACCTCAGTGCGTCGGCACGCTGTCAACATTCTCACCTCGTACGCAGGAGTTCGAGTCTTTATGCCAGGATACATCCCCCTCGTGGTCGGATCCGTGCTGTATGACGGCACCGTGCTGACCAATGGCTCAGTCTCCGCGACTGCCGGCGTCATCGTCAACAACTCCAAGGGGAGCTATGAGGCCTATATCATAACGACCGGAAGCTTCACGTTCACCGCCTCGGCGCCGGGCTATGTAACCCAGGTCGTCCCGCTGAATGCCGATGACTTCCCTTTGGAAGTCAACATCTACAATTTCAATATGGTGCCTACATGACTATCTCCCACATCGCCGGACGTGTCGTCGCCACCTCGCCTGCTGGCAAGCCCCTCCCGAGCGCCACGGTGTTCAGCAAGGATAAGCGCCACGCCATCCTCCAGACCGCGGGGCATTTCGCCACCCTGGTCGCCAAGGCCAAGACCTATACGCTGACCGTCTCCGCTCCCGGCTACCAGGACAAGAAGGTCTCGGTCGCCATCTCGGCCGCCGACCTGAAGAAGCGCAAGGTCAAGTACATCAAGGTCAAGCTCGCGGCAGCCAAGACCGGCCCCGGCGCGTCGGCAGCTCGTCGCGGACGCCCGTCCAAGGGCTGAGCCAACGATAGTCCCAGCGCCACGGGAGGACGAGCATGGACCGCGCATCCCAGCCAACCCTGCCTGCGGACCATCTGCTGATCCGCCTGCTGGCGCCGTCGGTGGAGCGCATCGCCTCCGAGCACGGCGCCCTGCGCGAGCACCAGAGCAGCGAGAGCGGCAGCGAGGACGATTCGCTCCTGCGGGCCGGACCGGTGGTGCTGGGGGGAGTGCGCATCCTCTCGCTGATCGGCTCCGGGGGTATGGGCCGCGTCTACCTCGGCCATCATGATACCCTCGATATCGAGGTGGCGGTCAAGGTCATGCGCACCGGCGGGCTGGCCGCCGATGCCGAGCGTTTCATCAACGAGGCCCGCCTGGCGGCGCGCATCCAGCACGATCACATCGTGCGCACGCTGCACGCCGGCAATGAGCAGGACCGGCTCTATCTGGTGCTCGAATACGTGCCTGGCATCAATCTCAAGCAGCTGCTCGCCCAGTCGGGCGCCTTGCCGTGGAGGCAAGCCGTCGCCCTTGCCCTGCAGGCGGCACGCGGACTCGCGGCTGCCCATCATGCCGGCATCGTCCATCGCGACATCAAGCCCTCCAACCTGCTCATCACCCCGCAGGGCACGCTCAAGATCGTCGATCTCGGCCTGGCCCTGGACGCCTTCAGCCACGATGAATCGACGCATACCACCGGGGTGCTTGGCACGCCGGCCTACATGGCCCCGGAGCAGGCACGCGATTCCCGCAAGGCTGGGCCGCGTGCCGACGTCTACGCCCTCGGCGTGACGCTCTACCATATGCTCAGCGGCGAGATGCCCTTCAAGCGCTCGAGCCATACCAACATGCTGCTGGCGCACATCCAGGAGCCGGTCCCCGACATCCGCACCAAGGTCGCCGGGCTGCCCGGCAACCTGGTGCTGCTGCTGGAGCGCATGCTGGCCAAGGATCCGGCCCGGCGTCCGGCCGATGGCGAGGCGGCTGCCACCGAGCTCGGGCGGCTGATCGGGCTCGAGACCTCCGGCTCGTCGATGGCATCCATCGGCATGCGCCCGGGACTGGGCACCACCCAGTTGGTCGCCATCGGCATGTTCGTCGTCGCCCTGATGACCGCCTCGGTGATCGCCTCGCGTTCGTGGTGGCTGCCGCACATTCCCGGCGAACCGCCAGCGGGAGCGCCCCGCTCCGCGGTGCAGCCGCCTGCACCGGCGGCGGGCGCGGCGGCGGCTCCCGCCCCGGCCCAGGCCGCCGAAGCCTGGCAGACCCCGCATCGCGCCGTCTTCACCCTCGGCGCGGCGCTGCCTCCGGCGGTGGAGGCCAGCGTCCAGGCTGCCCTGGTGGGCAGCGGACTGCCGGTGATCGAGCGTCGCCAGCTCGGCGCTCTGACGGGCGAACAGGACCTGATCCTGCAGAACCGGGTCGATCCGCAGACCGCCCTGCGCATCGGCCGCCTGATCGGCGGTCACCTGGCGCTGTTCCTCGCCGCCATCGCCGACCGCATCGAACTGCGTGCCGTGGTGGTGGAGACCGGCGAACTGGTCAAGGCAGCGCTGGTGCCGCCCGAGCAGATCGGCGCGGCGGTGACGCAGGCGGTGCAGGCCAGCACCGCCACCCTGCCCGCTCGGGGCCTGCTGGTCGACGATCAGCACCAGGGCCGGCTCATCACCCTGGGCCGGCAGCATGGCGTCGCTGTCGATGACCGCTTCGAAATCCTCAGCGGCACCGCTGACCAGCCAGGCGGAGTGGTCGGCACCGCGGTGGTCACGACTGTCCGTGCCGACTCGGCGACGGTGCGCCTGGAGCCCCAGGACCTGTCAGCAGTTGCACTGCCTGCGCTGGTGCGCAGGCTGGCGCCGTGATCTGTAGAAACGGAACCCTGGTCGAGACAGTCTGATGGCGAAGTTGGGATCGCGGCACCGCGTGCCGGGTGCGATCGCAGCTCGCCAGGCTGCCGTATTGCCCAGTGGGGTCGGCAGGGGGGTGAAGGCCCTGATGCCGATGCTGCTGCTGGCGGCGATGCAGGGCGGATGCGGGGATCGATCCGCCATCGCACCCCGCATCAGCGATGGGGTCGCCTACGGCGTGACCGCCCTGCCGTTCCGCAACCGCTGGTGGCAATTCTACGAGCGTGGCCTCAGCTGGGCACAGGGCGGCTTCCTGAGCGAGGCGGAGTCCGACCTGCGCGTCTGCCTGGATCAGCGCCAGACTGATGCCCGGCGGGCGCGCACCTATGGCATGCATTTCGTCCAGTGCTTCGCCCATCGCGAACTGGGCGCGGTGCTGCTGGCCGAAGGGCGACTGGATGAGAGTGAGCGCGAATTGCGACTGAGCATCGCCCAGGAGCCGAGCGCCAAGGCCGATCTGCTGCTGGAGCGCATCCGCCAGCTGCGCGACCACGCGGCCCAGCCGCCCATCCAGCGGACGGTGGAGGTCCTCGGAGGCACCGCGAACGAGCCGGTGCCCGAGGTGGCCGGGCGCCTGCCGGAGCACCAGGAGGTCAAGCCTGGCATCGCGACCGGAGTCTCGCCTGGCGCGATCGACATCATCAGCGTGCAGCCGGTGGCGGGTGGCCAGCCTGAACTGGCCGTGCGCGGGCATCTGCGCAGTGTCGAGGGCCTGCCGCTGTGGATCGCGGTGGGGACCGCTGCCGCCCAGCGCCTGCTGACCACCCCCGACGGCGACTTCGAGGCGACCATCCCGGTCCATGCCTCCTTGCGCGCTGGGATGGATCCCGCCACGCCCGAGCTGGTGCTCGCCGACATCACGCCGCCGCCGGGTCTGCAGCTATCCATCGACGGTCCCGATCATGACCAGGTCGCCTATGGTGGCCGGGTGTGGTACCGCTACGACGTCCGCTGCCCGGATGGTCTGAGCGACCTGACCATCGAGCAGGGCGGCGGTGAGCCGCTGCGCCTGCCGCTCGCGGGAGTGCGCTCTGCCGGCATGGTGGCGGTCGATGCCCGCATCGGCCGGAATGAGGTGCGCTTCGTGGTGCGCAGCCATCACGCCGAGGTGCGTTCGCTGACCCGCCATGTGACCGTCCAGCCGTCGGTGCACCAGGACCGCGAGCTGCGAGCCACCGCCCTGGCCATTCCGCTGCAGCATCCCTGGCCGCAGGCCGGCAAGCCGGCCGACGATCCCCTGCTGCTCAGCGCGCTGAGCGAGGATGGGCGCTTCCGGCTCATCGACCGGCATGCGGATGGTCTGCTGACGCAAGAGCTCGCCCTGGTCGAGGCGGGCTATGTCGATCGCACCACCGCGGCCGCGGCCGGGAGGCGCCTGGCGGCCCGCTACGTAATCAGCGGCACCCTGGTGCGTGGGCGTCGGGACATCGAATGCTTCGTCCGCCTGCTGCGCTCGGATACCTCCGAGCTGGTCTGCACCGCCGATGCCTATGCCGACCACCTGGAGGGGGACCAGGCCGAGCAGCCCTTCTTCACCGCCGTCGCCGGTCGCCTGCGTCAATTGTTCCCGGTCATCGAGGCGCTCGCGCGTCTCGATGATGGCCTGTTCCTGC